>Ga0233426_10000055_pt1 | contig 119290 bp, 120 predicted proteins | sample SI_118_April2016_6_FD_179875 | JGI IMG/M metagenome (GOLD analysis project Ga0233426, IMG submission 179875) | Seawater microbial communities from Saanich Inlet, British Columbia, Canada - SI_118_April2016_10_MG | ecosystem: Environmental > Aquatic > Marine > Inlet | place: Canada: British...
GGCCGAAGGCGAGCGCATCGACATCACTTTTAACGACGAAGATCTACACATGTTTAACGAAGTAGGCGAACGAATAGACCGGCATTGACTTGCTGCTAAACCTAACATCCTTGGGAGGATAAACACTTGAAATATCTAAAGAAACTTAGCTTAGCCGCTGCCATGGCTACAAGCATTGCGCTACCAGCAATGGCTGAAACTGAACTGACAATGTACTACCCGATTGCGGTTGGTGGATCGTTGACACAAGTGGTTGACGGCATTGTTGCAGATTTTGAAGCTGAAAACCCAGACATCAAAGTTAATGCGGTTTATTCTGGTAACTACGATGATACGCGCGTGCGTGCTTTGTCTGCGCTGAACTCTGGTGAGCCAGCACAACTGGCCGTTATGTTCTCAATCGACGCTTATGACTTGATCGAACAAGATCTGATTTTGCCGTTTGACGATCTGGTAAATGACGACGCTTGGTTGAACAGCTTTTACCCCGCGCTGATGGCGAATGGTAATATTGAAGGCAAAACTTGGGGCATTCCATTTCAACGGTCCACGATTGTTGCCTATTACAACAAAGACCTGTTTCGCGCTGCGGGCCTTGATCCAGAAGCACCGCCAACCACATGGGATGAGCTGATCTCAATAGGCAAGGCACTGACTAAAGACGGCACGTCTGGTCTGATGATCCCGTCCACTGGATATCCGTATTGGATGTTCCAAGCACTTGCGATCCAGAACGGCAAAGAGGTAATGTCCAACGATGGTCTGACCACAAGTTTTGACGATGCAACCGTCGTGGACACGCTAAAATTCTGGCAGTCTTTGTCTGCCGAGCATGGCATCATGCCAACAGGCACTGTTGAGTGGGGCACATTGCGCCAAGCTTTCTTGGAAGGCCAAACTGCAATGATGTGGCATTCCACAGGTAACCTGACAGCGGTGAAAAAGAACGCCAGCTTTGATTTTGGTGTGGCTGAACTACCTGCCAATGTGCGTAAAGGGTCCCCAACGGGTGGTGGTAACTTCTACATCTTCAAAGACACGTCTGCAGAAGAACAGGCTGCTGCTGTTAAATTGATCAAGTTCATGACATCCCCGGAAAAGGCCGCTGAATGGTCAATCGCAACGGGTTACATGGGCGTTTCTCCGGCAGCTTATGAAACAGATGCTTTGAAGGCTTACGTGGCTGAATTCCCACCAGCTTTGGTTGCACGTAACCAGCTAGAGCATGCAGTTGCTGAGTTTTCGACGTTTGAGACCGCGCGTGTCCGTGATGGTTTGAACAACGCGATTCAGTCCGCTTTGACAGGTGCGAAAACACCAGAAGAAGCTTTGGGCGAAGCACAAGCATCTGCTGAGCGTCTGCTAAAAGCTTACCGCTAAATTGCGACCGCTGGTCCCTTCTCCCTGAGGGGCCAGCAACCTTTTTCTAGGCGCCAAAATCATGAGCAAGCACGTAAATAACGAACGACGCAGGCAAGCAATCTATGGATGGTTGTTGCTGTCTCCGGCTGCGGTGATGCTAACGGTTTTTGCGTTCTACCCGTCTGCTGCCACGTTTTGGTCCAGCCTGTTTTCGCGCCATACGCGGCGTAAACCATCCGAGTTTGTTGGCACTGAAAACTACGCAGACCTGTTTGCCGATCCGACGTTCTGGTTGGTTGTTCAGAACAACCTGTTCTACGCGGCTGTTACGATCCCTGTTTCCATTGGCATCGCTTTGGCCATGGCGCTTTGGGCGAATTCAAAAATTCCGTTGCGCGGTTTTGTACGCACTGCCTATTTCACCCCCACCGTTTTACCGATGATTGCTGCCGCCAACTTGTGGCTGTTTTTCTACACACCGGGGCTGGGGGTTTTGGATCAAATCGGCGCGTTTTTTGGCCTGCCGTCTGTCAACTGGCTTGGCCAACCAGAAACCGCCTTGTGGGCAATTATTATTGTGACAATCTGGAAAGAAGCAGGGTTTTTCATGATCTTCTACCTTGCTGCTTTGCAGACGATCCCCGAAGATTTGAAAGAAGCCGCCGACATTGAAGGTACAAGCCGCTGGACCTATACTCGCCGGATTGTGATCCCACTGCTGATGCCGACGACGTTGTTCATTATGGTTAACGCGATGATCAATTCGGTCAAACTGATCGACCATCTATTCATCCTAACCAAAGGTGGGCCGTCGGACGCGTCAAAGCTAATCCTGTATTACATCTGGGAAATGGCCTTCGCATTTTTCGACGCGCCTCATGCCGCGGCGATGACAATCCTTATTCTGGCAGTGTTGTGCATCGTGGCTGCAATACAATTCCTGTACCTTGACCGCCGGACACATTACCAATGAGCAAGCTGTCCCATTACATTGAATCCGCAGGTGCTATTCTGCTGGCGGTCATCTGGATTTCTCCGCTGCTGTTTGCCTTTTGGGCAGCATTCCACAGCACGTCGGATGCAGTGAATTTTAACATTATGTCAGCATGGACGCTCGATAATTTTCGCACGGCTTGGGATGGTGCGCCATGGCTGCGGTACTTTATGAACACGTTCCTGTTGGTGACGCTTGTCCTGATCGGCCAATTTTTCTTCACCACTTTGGCCGGCTTTGCCTTTGCCAAACTAGAATTTCCAGGCAAGAACTTGGTGTTCATTCTGGTTCTTATGCAGCTGTTCATTCTGCCCGAAGTCCTAATCGTCGAAAACTACGCCATGGTGTCTCGTCTTGGGTTGTTTGACACTCTGTTTGGTGTGGGCATGCCTTACATGGCCAGCGCTTTTGGCATCTTTTTGATGCGACAGTCGTTCAAATCTGTCCCCATTGAATTACACGAAGCGGCGCGCATCGAGGGCTGCGGGTTACTTGGCATTTTGTGGCGCGTCTATGTGCCATTGGCCAAACCAACTTATCTGGCTTACGCGCTGGTGTCGGTCTCCACCCATTGGAACAATTTCTTGTGGCCCCTGATCGTGACCAACTCGCCAGACACGCGCCCCTTAACAGTTGGTTTGTCGATCTTCGGCGCACCTGAAAATGGCGTTGATATCAGTGTGATCTCTGCCGCGACCCTCATGTCCGTTGCACCGTTGCTTATCGCGTTTCTCGTGTTCCAACGCCAGTTCGTACAAGCTTTCCTGCGTGCTGGAATAAAATGACTACCATCCTGCAAATTTCAGATACACATATCGTTGCGCGCAGAGAAGTTGTGTCTGGTCGTCTTGACACAAAAACGCCTTTGAACGATTTGGTGCAGCGCATACAAGAAAGCCGTGATGAGATAGGGCCGATTGACGCCTTGCTTGTCAGCGGTGATTTGTCCGACGATGGGTCTGAACAAAGCTATCAGCATTTACGCGATATTTTGGCGCCGCTGATGCTGCCCACTTATGTCATTCCAGGCAATCACGACTTGCGAGAACCGTTGCGCGAGGCGTTTCTAAGCGACGGGTACCTTCCCAAAACAGGCCCCCTCAATTGGGTGCGCCGTATTGGTGACATTCATCTGATCGGGCTTGATACACTTATCGAGGGTCATCGTTCTGGGACACTTGATCAGGCAACGCTCGCTTTCTTAAAGACAACTTTAGGATCGATAGCTTCAGGTCCCGTTCTTTTGGCTTTGCATCATCCACCGTTTAAAACCGGTATTCATTTTATGGATGAGATCGGGCTTGGCGCGGTTCCAGAGCTCTCTGATATTCTTTCTAAATATCCAAAGGAACTTCGGATCATATGCGGACACATCCATACGATGATGACCGTTACAGTTGCTGGGCATATTGCAATTTCTGCGCCTTCTCCGAGCAGTGAATTTGCCTACGATACGCGTGTGGATGCGCCTGTTGGGTTTAGAGAGCTTGAGGGTGGATGCCTACTTCACAAGTGGGACACTGTATTCCAGACGACCCGAATTGGCCCCGTGGCTGGTGCAGGTCCGTTTCCTTTTAAGCCTGCTTAGCCGTTGCCAAACACCCATTTTTACACTCAGAACCCCGAAAGTTGATCGATTTGAGCGAACCTCATACTATCCTATTCTTCCTGAACATTGCAGGCGCGGCTGCGTTGTTGATTTGGGCCGTGCGTTTGGTGCGTACGGGGATGGAGCGTGGGTTTGCAAATCAGCTTCGGTCTTGGTTGCGACAGTCTTCAAAGAACCGTGTTTGGGCTGCGGGATCGGGCATGGCCGCGGCGGTTTTGTTGCAAAGTTCAACAGCGGTAGCGGTTCTAGCTTCGAATTTCGTGGCCAAAGGTGGGCTGGCGACGGCAACAGGTTTGGCAATTCTGTTAGGCGCTGATATCGGGTCCGCGTTTGTGACCCAACTTTTGATGGTGCGTCAACCATTCCTGGTTCCGTTGCTGTTGTTAGTCGGGATTTCGCTGTTTCTGCGCTCCGAGAACAGCAGTTTGCGCCAAGTCGGGCGGATCGTCATTGGGTTGGCTTTGATCTTTGTTTCGCTTGACATGATCCGCGCTGCGACTGGTCCGATGGTCACGCACCCTGGCATGCAAGTTGTGATGGCATATTTGGGTCGCGATTTGTTGACGGCGTTTATTATTGGAGCGGGGTTTGCCTGGGTTGTCCATTCTAGCGTGGCGGCTGTGTTGTTGTTTGTGACGTTGGCAGCAACGTCAGTCCTGCCAACTTCTGCAGCTGCTGCTATGATTTTGGGAGCCAATCTGGGCGGCGCGTTTATTGCCATTATTTTAACTCTGTCCGCGCCGACAAACGCTCGAACAATGGTCGTTGCAAACCTGCTTTTGCGGGGCGGTGGGGCCATTTGTGCAGCACTGCTTATCGGTTTCATGCCTGATCTGCTGATCCAGATTGGCGCGAACCCCGCTCGGCAAACCATCAACCTGCACTTGCTGTTCAACTTGATACTAGCAATTATTGCGTTGCCGTTTGTGGTCCCAGTGACCGCGTTGCTTGAACGTTTACTAGACAAGAACGAGGCGACAGAAGTTGCGCTAGAAGCAACCTCTGCACTTGATCCAACCGCCCTTGATCGCCCAGCGCGCGGGTTGGACTGTGCTGCGCGCGAGCTGTTGAGTGTGGGGCAAAAGATCGAAAGTATGCTCATCTCAGTGGAGCCGTTGTACGACACTTGGAACGCTGCGAGTGCGAGAGCAATAAAGGATCAGGACAAGATTTCAAAACAAATGCACTTGGATATTAAGCTGTATTTGGCTCAGTTAGGTCAGAATGGATTGGACAAAGAATTGGGGCGACGATCGATGGATTTGGTGGCGATTTCGTCCAATCTGACAGCGGCCTCTGACGTGATTTCGCGCACAATGTTAGAACTCGCAAAACGATTGGATCGGCAAGGTTTGAAATTCTCTACCGAAGGGCGTGAGGAAATAAGCAGCTTTTCAGATCGCGTCTTAAGCAACGTGCAACTGGCGCTGAATGTCATGATGAACCAAAATCCCGGCGAGGCCCGAGAATTGGTGGCGGCAAAGGAAAAAGTCCGTCGCGTCGAGCAAAAATTACAACGAAAACACCTTGGTCGTTTGCAGCAGGGTTTGATCGAAAGTATCGAAACAAGCAACGTCCACCAAGAAACACTTCGCGCGTTGAAACAGATCAACACCTCCTTTGTCGGCGTCGGCTACGCCATCCTAGACAAATCTGGAGATCTATTGAAAAGCCGTTTAACTTAAACTGCATTAAAGGACAGGTCACGCATCCAGTTGTTGAAGTTGATTTAGGATGCTTTTGAAAGCATCAACACCCTGCGCGCCAGTGACCAAGTGTTTACGATTGAAGACGACGGCAGGAACACCGCTGATACCTTGGCTTGTCCAGAATTGTTGTTCTTGGCGTACCGCACTTGCAAATCTTTGATCCGCGAGTACGGCCTTGGCCTCGACGTGATCCAGGCCGATTTCTCCAGCAACTTCGACTAGTACCGCATCGTCAGACAAGTTTCGCCCATGGGTGAAGTGCGCGGCGAATAATGCCTGTTTTAGGTCGTTCTTGCGGCCCTTTTCATTCGCCCAATGCAACAATTGATGCGTGTGAAATGTGTTGTGCATCCGGAATCCGTCAACGAAGTTAAACTCAAACCCAAGTTCGTTTCCGCTTGACGCCATCATCGCACGATTGGCCGCCGATTGTTCGGGCGTGGTGCCGTATTTTTCGGCTAAATGTTCACCCACATCCTGTCCTTCTGCTGGCATATTCGGGTTTAATTCAAATGGATGCCAATGGATTTCATGGTCCGTGCCGCTTGCATCCAAAGCGGTCGCAAGCTGGCGGTATCCAATGATGCACCATGGGCACATCACATCCGAGACAATATCAATGCGGAGCTGGGATTTTGTATCAGCCATGATGTGCACCTTTGGTTTTAAGTGTTCGCGTCAGTTCGTTTCAGCAAGGTCGTAGCGGCCAGCCTGCCAAAATCATTGGCAGCCTTTGGGCTAGCGCCTGTCAATAGGCGGCGATCAATATGGACCGAATTATCTGCCTTTTTGTTGATGACTTCCATACCTAGCGCGCTCAATTTCTCGCAAACCCACCACGGCATTGGACCAGGCAGGTAGCCGATCATTGGCGTCTGTTTGTCCACAGCATCGGGGAATGCGGTGATCTTATATCCGTCATACAAGAAAGTCGCGTCGGTTTTTGCAGCCAACAGCGCAGCAGGGCCGTGGCAAAGCGCAAGAGTGTGAAGCCCCGTTTTATGAGCCCAACGAAGCACTTTGCCCAGGTCGGCATTGTCAGGCAGTCCAAGCATCGCGCCGTGGCCACCAGGAATGAAAACGGCAGCGTAAGGTGCATCGTCCATCATGTCATTTGCAGCGAAATCGGCAAGGCTACCGGGGTTTTGCAACGCACCTTCAATGTCGCGGAACAGTTTTTGGACATCCGCGTCGTCCGCTGGCATCGCCCATGCCTCGACTGCGGCGGGTGCGCCTGTCGGGGTGACGATATCAATCTCAAACCCCGCGTTCATCAGATGCAGCATCGGCAGCCCCATCTCAACAGGGTGGTTCCCTGTTGAGAATTTCTTGCCATTGGCCATCGTCATATTGCGCTCTTCAGTGCAGACCATAAGCACGCGGTTTTTGCTGCCCTCATAGGGTTTGGCGTAAGCCCCACCATCGTAATCCGTGGTTGTTGATGTGCCCAATTTAATTGCTAGGGGCGATGGGCTGAACGCGCCGTCCGCTGTGGGTGTCGGTGTCGCGCCGAAGAGTTTACGGATGAGGCCCATATTATTTGACCTCTGTAACGATAGTTTCGCGAGATTTGCGCACTTTGCCCATCGGCAGCAGCCAATCGCTTGACCCGTCACGATAGCCCAGCGGCAAAAGGACAACAGACCGCAAACCACGTTCTTTCAGACCAAGGATTGCATCCACGGCATCGGGGTCAAAGCCCTCCATCGGTGTGCTGTCGACTTCTTGCTCGGCTGCGGCGACAAGGGCTATGCCCAAAGCGATATAAGCTTGGCGAGCAGCATGGGCGTAATTGGTTTCTGCGTCGCGGGGAACGTAGTTGGATTTCAGGTTGCCATAATACGCGTGCAACATTGGCAGATCGCCACGCGCCTTGACGTTCAGGTCTACAACTTCGTCGATGCGCTTGGCAGTGTAATTGTCCCAAGCGGCAAATACCAGCACATGCGAGCCTTCTGTGATCTGTGCTTGTCCACCTGCGGCTTCAGCGATCTGGCTGCGAATGTCTGGGTTCGTCACAACCAACAGTTCAAAAGGTTGAGTGCCGCTGGATGTAGGGGACATGCGGATTGCTTCGATGATGGCGTCCACTTTTTCCTGTGGAACTGCTTTTGATGGGTCCATTTTCTTGGTGGCGTAGCGCCAGTTCAAAAGGTCGTCCAGTGGTTTGGTTGTCATGTGTCTCATCCTATTGTCAGAACCCACTAGGGGTAGTATACATTTGTAACCGACTATTTAATGGACACCGAAACGTGCCGCAAGAAGGCACATGTTTGAACCTTGGTTACAAAAAGGGAACCACCATGTTGGACGATGATCGCTGCCCAGATTGCCACCGCATCAATGAGGTCTTGTCGCGCGTCGGTGATCGGTGGAGCGTGCTCGTCGTAATCTCTCTCGCTCAATACGGGACGCTGCGCTTCAATGAACTAAAACGCAACTTGGGCATTTCGCAACGCATGCTCAGCCTGACGCTAAAAGAGCTGGAACGCGACGGCCTTGTTGATAGGACATACCACCCTACGATCCCGCCAAAGGTTGAATACAATCTAACTAAGATGGGCCAATCGTTTCGTGAGCCGGTTAGTGTGTTGGGCAATTGGGCGCTAGATAATCTCGCCAAGATCGATGGAGCGCGCGAGGCTTATGACAAGAAAGCAAGCAACTAACTATTTTGCTAAGTAAAAGTCCAATCAGCGCACCTACCAACCCTTCGAATATTTGCACAGATGGCTGTTTAGTCCCTTAATATTAACTCCGGCAGATTTTTAGTCGCTGCAAAGCAGCGAAAGTCTGCTAGGCGAAAGTTACGCCACAGAAATTTGCCTATTGCCGATAGGCAGCTTTGGGCCGTTCGTGACAATCAGACTGGACTGTCGCTTGCTTCTGAGCGCTACTGACTATGATACCGAATATCTTCTCCGCCCGCTTGCCGGGCTCCTCTCGGTACAAGACGTAACATCGCGCTTGTGAGTAGGAGAGGAGAAGATGATGATCGCAGCCAACGCGGTTAAAAAGCGGGGAACCCCTAACCCTGAACGACCACGGCTTCAGGCAGCCTGGGTGCAACAGATAGGAGCTGCACCACCGGCGTTTTTAAGCGTCCCGTTTATGAAGGCTGCTTTGGAATTTGAACGGCAATGTAAAGAGACGGGAGGATATCCTGCGGCAACTCGTCGGCAGTTTGAACAAATTGCAAAAGGTAAACCCGTATCGGAAGTCAATTTGGGATCAATTCCAAAAGGTGCACATCTAGTTCGAGACTGGAATGGACGAACCTATCAAGTTGAAGTTGCCAAAGATGGTTTTGTTTTGGATGGCAAGACATGGAAATCCCTGTCCGCCATCGCCAAACACATTACGGGAACAACTTGGTCGGGGCCTAGATTCTTTGGATTAAGCAAAGTAGCGGCAGGGCGAACAACATGAAGAAGATCCGCTGCGCTATCTATACTCGCAAAAGCTCCGAAGAAGGCTTAGAGCAAGAGTTCAACTCTCTTGATGCACAACGTGAAGCCTGCGCGTCTTATGTGGCCAGCCAGAAGCATGAAGGCTGGGTTCTTCTTCCGACACATTACAACGATGGCGGTTTGTCTGGTGGCACTTTGGAGCGACCTGCTCTGAAGCAGATTCTCAAAGATATTGGCGCTGGATTGGTGGATCAGATCATTGTCTATAAGATTGATCGATTAACGCGTTCGCTTGCGGACTTCTCCAAGATCGTTGATGTGTTGGATGCTGCCAAGGCGTCCTTCGTCTCAGTCACGCAGTCGTTCAACACAGCAACAAGTATGGGGCGATTAACGCTGAACATGTTGCTGAGTTTTGCTCAATTTGAACGCGAAGTCACCGCCGAGCGAATACGAGACAAGATTGCGGCGTCAAAGCGCAAGGGGCTTTGGATGGGTGGTAATGTTCCATTGGGTTATGAGGCGAATGGACGAACACTGAAGATAAATGAACCTGAAGCAAAGAGGATCCGCCGGCTTTATGAGCTTTACGAACAGCAACAATCTGTACGGGCGGTCAAAGAGGATGCGGATCGCATTTGTCTTCGTACAAAAAAACGAACTCGCAAATCAGGCGAAGTCAGCGGAGGAGGAGCCTTTGATCGCGGGCACATCCATCACATCCTCACAAACCCAATCTACGCAGGGCGAATACGGCATAAGACCAAGGTGTTTGAGGGACAACATCCAGCAATCATTGCCCCAGATAGATGGGACGCCATTCAAGAGCAGTTAAAAGAGGGTGCTACCAAAAACCGACAAAAGCGAACCTCAAAACAATCTTCACTGCTCTGCGGCAAACTCTTCGATCAAACGGGTGATAGGCTTACACCTTCACACTCCAAGACACGAGCGGGGACACGGCTCCGATACTATGTATCTCATCGCTTGATCAAAAGAAGCGGAGAACAGAACTTGGATGGATGGCGCCTACCGGCAAAAGAGTTCGAAACCAAAGTGACACAAGTTGCAAAGGACACTCTGCTCAACCCGAGTTTTTATGCAACGATCTTGGTCGGCTTGAATGCAACTGAAAGAGAGCGCTGTAGAACAAAGCTGAAAGATTACACAGAAAAAGGAGCAAGGGAGACGCTAGAACTGGTCGAACGCATTAATCTCGCACCCGGCAATTTGAAGACCAAACTCTCAATTGTCCACATTGCAAATCTTCTGGAGCGAAGTGCAGATGAGCTCAACCCCGAACACCTAACAATCCGAACGCCGTTCCAACTGCGCAAACGTGGTGTTGAAACAAAGATCATCATCGCAGATGCGCCCACAGGAATAGATGAAGCTCTTATCCAAAACATCGCCAAGGCGAACCAATGGTATGGGTTGGTGAAGCAAGGCCAAACCTTTAAAATTATTGCCCAATCCCAAAATACATCTTCAGACCGTATCCAAAAGATGATTGGTCTAGCCTTCCTTGCTCCCGATCTTTTGCGGCAAGTCATGCAAGGCAAACAGCCTCTCGGGTTCACATCCGATTGGTGCATGCGCCACGCGATTCCATCAGATTGGAATGCCCAACGCGTCTTGTTCGCGACTCTCTAAAACGCCGTCAAACATGTACCACGGATCGCGGAAATGGCGTTCCCAGACTTTTGCTCATTTGGCGCAGTTCAACAGGCCCAGTTGGAGTCTGCGTGAGGCGTCACATCCCACAACCGTTTGATAAAACGCAGTTATCTTGCATGTACCTTGCGACGTCTCGATATGCGAAAGTGGTTGGCTGGGTCGGTAGGATTCGAACCTACGATCTGCGCTACCAAAAAGCGTTGCCCTACCACTAGGCCACGACCCAACTGAGCGTGTATTTAGCGACCCATTTCTAATGCTGCAAGTCCAAAATCGCAGAAAATTGGGTTGTCTTCGCGGCGTTGCGACCCTATGCGAAAACGATGAAGCATTGGGACGTTTGTATCATTGGGGCAGGGGCTGCGGGCCTTATGTGCGCGATCGAAGCGGGGCGGCGCGGGCGAAGTGTGCTTTTGCTCGATCATTCGGCCAAACCAGCCGAGAAAATCCGTATCTCAGGCGGTGGGCGCTGTAATTTTACCAACCTCGATATCCGCCCCGAACGGTTTTTGTCGCAAAACCCGCATTTCGCCAAATCCGCGCTCAATCGGTATACGCAGTATGATTTCATCGACATGGTTGCCCAACATGGTATTCCGTATCACGAAAAAACACTCGGCCAGCTGTTTTGCGACACGACCGCCAAAGACATCATCACAATGCTGCTTACAGAATGCCGCACTGCTGGCGTTGAAATTCGTATGCAATCCTCTGTCGAAACAGTGCACAAAACGGACCGGTTTCACCTTGGGATGACGAACTGTGAAATCACCGCCGATGCGCTTGTCGTTGCCACGGGTGGCAAATCCATCCCGAAAATGGGCGCAACGGGGCGGGGCTATCAAATCGCCGATCAATTCGATCTTCCGTTGATCGAAACACGCCCTGCGCTGGTGCCGTTAACATTTGCAGAACAAGACCTCGCCAAGACCAAACCTCTTGCAGGGATCAGCGTCACCGCCGCTGTACGCAATGATCTGATAGGATTTGAGGAAGGGTTGCTGTTCACCCATCGCGGTCTCTCTGGCCCGTCGATCCTGCAAATTTCATCCTACTGGCGCGACGGGCAGGGCGTTTCGGCTGATCTTGCCACAGGCCAAAACACGCTTGAAACGCTGCAACAGCATCGCCAAACCGCAGGGCGCGTTTCGATCACCAAGGCACTGTCGCAAATCGTCCCAGCGCGGTTGGCCGACCAAATCGCCACCGATGTGGCGCTTAAAGGCAACCTTGCGGATCAATCCGACAAAGCGCTGCAAATGCTGCATGATCGTGTTCATAATTGGCAGATTAAACCGGTCGGATCCGAAGGATACCGCACGGCCGAGGTTACGCTTGGCGGTGTGGATACCAACGCGCTTGATGCAAAAACCATGATGGCAAAATCTGTGCCAGGCCTGTTTTTTATCGGCGAAGTCGTCGATGTTACGGGGTGGCTTGGTGGGTATAATTTCCAATGGGCGTGGTCGTCTGGCTGGGCAGCTGGCCAATCCGTGTGATCACTCCTCAGGTGCTGCTTGATTTAGCAAATCGCCATCCTGCAATTCCTTGCGCTCATCCTCGATAATCTGATCGAGCGCGGCGTCCACCTTCACATCTTCCAAAACAACGGCCTGTTTCTTGGGCTTTTTCTTTTTCGCTTTCTTGGTCGCAATGCTGCCGTCCGTTGCCAAACGATAGGTCGGTTCTGGCATTTCCACGCCCGCGCCTTCCAATGCGGTTTTGATAACTTGGATCGCTTCGCCCTTGGCTAACGCCAAAGAGGTAGCGCGCTGGTCCACCCAGCCCGCGCAACGCAGGGTAATCGTGCTGTCGCCCAGCCCGTGAACCCATGCGTTGGCAGCTGGCGTGTCAATCACAAATGGGAGCCCGTTTAGCGCCTTCAAGGCCACCTCGCGCGCTGACGTGAGGTCAGTGTCACCCGCCACGCCAAAATCAATCAGGAAACGGCGTTCAGCATTGCGCGAATAATTGACGATACGGCTTTTGAAAACGGTGGCGTTGGGGATGCGTATGTGGTTGCCATCAAACGACAAAAGGATCGTTGCGCGGCTGGTTAGGCGAATAACCATGCCCTCATCACCGTTAATCTCGATGCTATCATTCGGGCGAAACGGTTGCCTGATCGACAACATAATTGACGCAATAAAATTCTCAACCGTGTCACGAACCGCAAAACCAATGGCCAAACCGATGATCCCAGCCGCCCCCAAAATGGTCGATAACAGCGCCGTCGCGTTCAAAATATCAAGCGCGACAACAACACCCGCTATCACAAAGGCCAACCGCAAAATCTGGCGGTAAATGTCTGCGATAAACATATTTGGCGCTATCTTATCCCACGGCCATTTGTAGCGCGTGATCAGAAATCCAGTGGCCGCCACAATCCCAAACGCCGCCAAAGCCACCAACAATAGCGGAAGATAGGCAATCATGCGACCCATTCGATCTGCAAAACGATCCACCAGCGGGTCCAATCGCTCCACCAAATCGGTGCTTTCTTGAACCTTGTTTTCTACCGCAACAACACCTTCAACCCGTTCCACCAACTGGCCTACAGATGTAATTGATGCAGAATCCAGCGTTGTTCCACGCAACTGCACGATGCCATTGCTGACGGTAAACGTCACATCTTTGTAATCGTCCAACTCCTCCAAAATTTCACGAATGCGCACGGCAATCGCCGCATCAGTCTCGGCGCTATCTTCAACAGAAATTTTGCTAGCAGGCTGCTCGGTATCTGTTTGAGCGCTCAACGGCGCGGCTAAAGCAAACAAAAATGACAGGACTAAAAAGAAACGCATTCGCGACCTCAAATGAAAGAACAAATATATGCCTAAATTCACCTGATCGGCGCGCAGATGTCAAACGCCCAAGCCATTTCTTTTTCGCACAAATACTTTGGGGGATTTGAGCAATGCGAAAAGGGGGCACCCCCCCCCCAAAAAAAACCAACGTCACCTCACATTAAATCGTTTGATCGTAATCGCCTACGGCTGGTTCCGTGCGAATAATCGCATCCACATCTGCAAAGATCGCGCGCATTTCTGCGTCACTTTCAGGGCTTTCGCACACAACAACCAAGTTCGGCGTGTTAGAAGACGCACGAACCAAACCCCAGCCGCCATTGTCCAACATCACGCGCGCACCATTTACGGTCACAACATCTGTAATCTTGCGCCCGCCAAGGCTGCCACCGTCCTCACCCAATTTTACCAGCTTTGCGACAAGCCGTTCCAGCACATCGTATTTTTCCAGATCAGAACAATAAGGCGACATCGTTGGCGTGGCATAGGTCACAGGCAACGCCTTGCGCAAATCTGCCATCGTCATATCTGGGTTGCGATCCAGCAATTTGCACAACTCAACAGCCACACGCATCCCGCAATCGTATCCACGACCAATCGGCTCCGCGAGGAAGTAATGCCCCGATTTTTCAAACCCAGCCAACGCGCCAAGCTCGTGCACGCGCCGTTTCATGTGGCTGTGCCCGGTTTTCCAATAATCGGCCTTTGCACCAAGGCGTTTCAGCTCCGGATCGCTTGCAAACAAACCGGTGGATTTCACATCTGCCACAAAGGTCGAATTTGGATACAGCTTGGAGAAATCCCGCGCCATGATCACACCGACTTTGTCCGCGAAAATCTCTTCGCATTCATTATCGACCACACCGCAGCGATCCCCGTCACCATCAAACCCCAGCGCCAAATCCGCGCCACTGTCTTTCACGAATGCAGACATATCGTGCAGCATTTCCATGGCTTCGGGGTTCGGGTTGTAATGGGGAAAATTGTAATCCAACTGATTGTGGGATGGCACAACTTCAACGCCAATACGTTGCAACACTTCAGGTGCAAACGCGCTGGCGGTGCCGTTGCCCGTGGCACACACAACACGCAGCTTGCGGGTCATTTTGAAATCGCCGCAGAGATCATCGATATAGGCTTCACGCACGCCGTGCACGAATTCGTAACCACCACCATTGCGCGCAACCTGTTCACCGTTCAACACGATATTACGCAAGCGCCCCATCTCATCTGGGCCGTGGGTGAGCGGGCGTTGAAAGCCCATCTTCACGCCTGTCCAACCATTCGGGTTATGGCTGGCCGTCACCATCGCAACGGCTGGTGCATCCAGATGAAACTGCGAAAAATACGCCATGGGCGACAGGGCAGGGCCGATGTCGCGCACCTTAATGCCCGCTTGAATAAGCCCCAGCATCAGCGCGTTTTTCACGGTCAGCGAATACTCGCGGTAATCATTCCCTACTGCAATCACAGGCTCGATGCCCTCTTTGTGCATCTGCGTACCAAGCCCCATGCCAAGCGCGGTAATGCCAGGCAGATTGATATCGTCAGGGTATTTCCAACGGGCATCATATTCGCGAAACCCCGTGGGCGTGATCATCGCATCACGCAGAAATTCCCAAGTGTTTTGAGACACAGTCGCAGCAGGTTTCGTCATCGAGGTACTCCGAGTAATCGACTTGATATTAAAGAGTTATGGGGTTTGCTTTTGCCAAACGATCGAACTGCATAAGCGTTTCGATCAGTGCCGGCATTTGGTTCAAATAGATCATATTTGGCCCATCGCAGGGCGCATTGTCTGGATCTTCGTGGGTTTCCATGAACACAGCACCAACACCAACTGAAACAGCCGCACGCGCCAAAACCGGCGCAAATTCACGCTGCCCACCTGATGATCCACCCAGTCCACCTGGCTGTGCAACAGCATGGGTTGCATCCATCACAACGGGGTATCCCGTCTTGGCCATTTCAGGCAGCGATTGCATATCCACAACCATCCGATTGTAACCAAAACTCGCACCGCGTTCCGTTAACAAAATCCGTTTGTTCCCCGTGCTTTCGATTTTTGTAACGACATTTGTCATGTCCCAAGGCGCAAGGAACTGCCCCTTTTTAACATTGATCGCTGCACCGGTTTTACCCGCGGCCAACAACAGGGATGTTTGACGGCACAAAAACGCAGGAATTTGCAAAACGTCACACACCTCGGCCACGGGATCGCATTGTTCTTTTTCATGCACATCGGTCACCACAGGAATGCCAAACGTGTCGCGCACCGATTGCAGCACTTGCAATCCTTTTTCCAACCCGAGGGCTGGGCGGGCATTCAGCGACGTGCGGTTTGCCTTGTCAAAAGACCCCTTAAAGATCAGCTGTGCACCCGCCGCCTCGCAGGCTTCTTTCAACGTGCCGGCGATCATCTGCGCGTGATCCGCGCTTTCCAATTGGCACGGGCCGGCAATAATCGTCAGGGCTTGCGTGTTGCCAACCGTGACATTTCCGATATCAAAACTTTGCATTTATGTCGTTACCTGTTCACGAAGGATGCTCACTGTCAGCGACAGCATAAGATAGATGCCCGCAAAAACAACAAATGCAAGAAGCGTGTTCTCAAATGAGCGGGGATAGGATGCTTTATCGGGGGTCACAGGGCTTACACCCATTGAAATATAGCGCGTTTGGCGCCCTGCCTCGACCCGCGCACTTTCCAGATTTTGTAGCGCAGTTGCCAGCAATTGTTGGCGCACCACTAACTTGCCCTCCGCTTTGCGCAAATCCGCGCTAATTCGGATAATTGATTGCCCAGTTGCCGTGGTTTGCGAAATTTTCGCCCGTTGTTCTTCGATCTTACGTTTCAACAAAGAAATATCGGATTCAAGCACGTTAACCTTGGTGCGGTTTGGCCGCGCATTGTTCAGCAAACGGCTCAGCTCCAGCTCTTTTTCCGTTATTTGCGTCTCAAGAGAACTGATCTGGCCAGAGATAATCGTGTTTTCGCCTTCAGCGTTCAGCGTTTCACCGTCAATCTGAAGGCGTGCAACTTCGTCAAAAGCTTTTTCCATATTGATTTCGGCCGCATTGTAAATTTCTTCTGCGCCAGACATCTGATCATTGCGCAATCGCGATGTCAGTTGCTCAACCCGTTCTTCGGCATATTGGATCAACGTCGCGGAAATCTGCTTAGACGATTCTGGCGAAGGCGTAATCACCTCCATTTTGATCACACCCTCGGTTGGGTCAAACCCAATGATGATCCGTTTTTTATAAGCTTTATAGGATTCTTCATTGCTTGCATCATCTTCAAGACGTTGCAGAACATCGATATTATCCCCTTGGAACAACGTCCGAAATCCAGGCCCCGCATCAAGGCGCAACATCGCGTCGCGCGATGTAAGATAGCCTTGAACCGTGATACTGTCGGTAACCGTTTCAAGGGGCGAACCAGAAAACAAACCAGCCGCACCTGCAACACCGGGCTCATCTGCGCTTTGGATCACAAATTCGGAATAGGTCGCGTACATCGGTGTCGCAACTTTGTAAAAATAATACCCGGCAATGATACTTGGCAGAAAGACATAGCAGGCCAGTTTGACCATCAAAATGCCAAGCCGTTTGCGGCGACGTTTCACCAGGCCTTTTTGGATTTTACGGACTTCGCGTTCGCGGCTGTCATCGTCAATCACTTGTGGCTTGTGATCCGACACAGGGCTTTTGCGCACGGTGGCGGGCAGGGCGACATTGGGTTCCTGGCCTTCTGCGGGCACAGGGGCCAAAACGCTGCCGATTTCTTGTTTCGAAAACGGATCAATCCCTTGGCCGCGCAACAATCGCAAGGCATCTAAATCAGATGTCGGAGAAAGGTTGTGTCGTTGCGCCATGCGGCGTGCAATCCGCAATTCACGCCCCGTCAGATTTTCTTGTTTAATCTGTTCGATTTCTTCACGCGGGGTCAATCGCGGCGCGGCGGGTTGTTCTGGTGCAACCGCTTGTGGGCGTTGCTGTTGCGCAGGATTTTGCGCTTGAGATTGTGCAGGGGGTGCTGGATTCACAGGTTTGGGCTGCGGGGCGTCAACAGCCTCTGGTCCACCGCCGCGTAAAATCCGAAGGGTTTTGTTGCTATTGGGCATAATTGTAAACCTGCTTTGCCTCTTCAAGGGTATCGTACATGGTTAAGCGTCCGTTGCGCAGCACTGCGGCGGTACGGCAAAACTTTTCCAGAATTTCGGTTTGATGCGAAACAATCACCACGGTCGAGTTTTTCAGCCGTTCGCGCAGCACCGACCCCGCCTTGCGATTGAACTCTGCATCCGTTGATTGCGGCATACCTTCGTCGATCAGATAGATATCAAATTCCAACGCCAGCAGCATCGCCAACATAAAACGGGCGCGCATGCCCCGCGAATAGGTCGCGATCGGCATTTCGAAATATTCGTCCAACCCACAGATATAGCGACAAAAACTTTCCACGTAATCTGGATCAAGACCATAAAGTCGCGCAATATAACGCGAATTTTCCACCGCATTCAGCTTTGGCAACACGCCGCCCATATATCCAAGCGGAAATGAAATACGCGAGGTACGAATAACTTCGCCCTCATCAGGTTTTTCCAGACCCGACATCATGTTAATCAGCGTTGTTTTACCAGTGCCGTTAGGCGCAAGGATTCCAACAGACCCACCCACATTGATACGAAACGACGCCTGATCCAAAATGACCTTGCGCTGCGTACCTGTCCAAAAGGACTTACTCACGTTTCTAAACTCAATCATCGGGGTTGCCTCTGATATCCTCAATTGTGCGGCGCTTTTTGCGCTTCTGCTGGCACGAACTTGCTCGTGTGCCTCATTGCCGCCAATATGCGCCTCAGTTGCCGCTAATTGCAATAAAATATGGTTAATGTTTTCGATAAATCATCATCTGCGTTGCGAAAAAAGCATGCCAACAAGGTTTTAGCGCATTTCACTGGCCCAAAAACTCTTCGTCTCAGGGGTAAATTGCGGTTTTCCTCGCCAATTCACGTTGCTATAGTTTGAACTCACGAAGCAGTTGAAAAGCGGATCATCCCTTGCGCACTATCTTGTCAGCCCTGACCTTATTTGCGCTTTGGCTGCTGATGTCTGGCATTTACAAACCGTTGATCGTTTGGCTCGGCCTTGCCTCTGCTGTGATCGCCGTTTTGGTGGTGCGCCGTATGGATATCATTGATGGTCATCGCCTTTCAATTCCGCTTAAGCCTTTGAAATTCATCACCTACCTTGCGTGGTTGATGAAAGAGATCGCCGTTTCCAACATCGCGGTCACTAAACTCATCCTCTCGCCCAAAATGGGTCTGCGCCAACACCTGTTCCGCGTTCCAAACACGCAACGCTCTGAATTGGCGGCAACCATTTATGCCAATTCCATCACGCTTACACCTGGCACGATCACTGTTGAAATCGACCGCGATGCCTTCTGGGTTCACGCCGCCAACTTTGATGAATCAGATCATGGTGCGCTTGCGGACATGGATTCCCGTGTCACAGCCACAGAAACGGGGCGTCGCTGATGTTCCTTGTCGCTGCAATTGCTCTATTCGTTTCGATGATCCTTGTTTTGGTGCGCCTTTACGCGGGCCCCATCGTTTACGACCGCGTTTTGGCTGCGAACTTATTCGGCACGCTCACCGTTCTGTTCATCGCCATCCTCGGCTTTCTCACGGGGCGTCCGGATTTCCTCGACATCGCGCTGCTTTATGCGCTGATTAACTTCGTCGGCACCATCGCGATCCTCAAATTCTTCCGCTACCGCGCCCTTGGCGACATCCCGCAAATCAAGCGGGGCAAGCAATGACCCTGCTGATTGATATCCTCTCTTGGGCCTGCATCATTGGCGGATCCTTCTTTATGGTCGTTTCTGCCATCGGCATCGTGCGCTTCCCAGATTTCTGGTCGCGCCTGCACGCCGCATCTGTGGGCGACAGCGGCGGCATGATCCTGTTGATCGCGGGCATGTGCCTGCAATCTGGCCTTACGCTGATCACCGTCAAACTGATCGCCATCGGCATTTTCCTGTTCATCACAGGCCCAACTGCCACACATGCTGTCGCCAACGCGGCGCTCGTCACAGGTTGGCGTCCAAAAACGGGCAAAGGCTTAATAGCTGAGGAAAACATCTCCTACGGTGACGCAAAACCAACGAGGCAGGGCAGATGACCGAAACCATCATCAACGTCATCCTGTTTACGATGCTGGTCACAACGGCCTTTGCGATTGTTCGCATGACCCGCCTTTTCGCGGTCGTCATGCTGTCAGGCGTGTTCTCCCTGCTTACCGCGATGCTGTTCGTCACACTCGATGCAGTAGACGTCGCCTTTACGGAGGCCGCAGTTGGCGCAGGTATCTCAACCGTACTGATGCTTGGCACCATCGCGCTCACCTCGCGCAGCACAAAGCCCTCAACCCGCTCCAACGCATTGCCACTGCTTTTGGTCACGCTCACAGGCGCAGTTCTGGTTTACGGCACACTTGATATGCCTACCTTTGGGGATCCAAATGCACCCGCACAGACCCACCTCGCGCCGCACTATCTGAATGAAAGCATTACAGAAATTGATGTCCCGAACGTGGTCACCAGCATCCTAGCCAGCTATCGTGGCTTTGACACGCTTGGCGAAACCGCCGTGGTGTTCGCTGCGGGCATCGGCGTTCTGCTCATCCTATCTGGCCTGCGTCGTCGGCGCGAAGAAGAAGAGGAGGACGAGTCCTAAATGGAACATCACCTCATCCTGCGCGTTGTCACCAAACTGCTTGTCGGCACCATCATCCTGTTCGCGTTCTACGTCCAGTTCCATGGTGATTTTTCACCCGGTGGCGGCTTTCAAGCGGGCGTCATCATGGCCGTCGCTTTTATCCTCTACGGCCTCGTTTTTGGCCTAGACGCGGTGCAACAAGTCTTTCCGCCGTGGATCGTGCACAAACTTGTCGCGCTCGGCGTGCTCGTTTACGCAGGTACAGGTATCTGGAACATGGTTTTGGGGTATGAATTTCTGCACTACGGCTCGCTAAACCCTCATCACATGTCCCACGGTCAACACACGGGCATTATCTGGGTCGAAGCAGGGGTCGGTATTACCGTCACAGGCGTCATGATCGCAATCTTCTACGCATTCGCAGGGCGCGCACCACGCCTTGGCGACGATGATTGGTAGGGGCGTATGACACTCGAATTCTTCCTCGGACACGTAAATTATTGGCTGTTCATCGTCTTGATGATGACGGGCTTTTACATTGTCGTGTCACGGGGCAACTACGTTAAGAAAATCGTCGGCCTGAACATCTTTCAGGTCGCAGTTTTCATGCTCTATATTTCCATCGGCAAAGTCACGGGCGGTACAGCCCCGATCTTTCCAACCAACAGCCAAGGCAAGATCAAAATAGACCCTGAAATCGTCTACTCCAACCCGCTGCCACACGTCCTCATCCTCACGGCGATCGTTGTGGGCATCGCAACGACGTCGCTTGGCCTCGCACTGATCATCCGCATCCGCGAAGAATACGACACGATTGAAGAAGACGACATCTTAGAAATCGAAGCGGCAATGGCACAGGCTGAAAACGACGAACACGGCTCCGCTATGGGAGGCCGCGCATAATGGCCACCGCAGTCGAAGTTCATCACACCGCGCTTACGCTAAGGGATCACCTGCCGATCCTGCAAATTCTGATCCCGTTTTGCACCGCCCCCCTGATCGTGTTTTTAGGTTACAGATCATTGGCTTGGCCGATGGCTTTCATCTCATCTTTGCTGTCGCTCATCATCGCCACGATGCTGTTGATCCAAGTTTCCGATGGCAGTTACATCAGCTATCACCTCGGCGGTTGGGCACCCCCCGTAGGCATTGAATACCGCGTCGATGCCGCCAACGCCTTCGTCCTATTCTTGATCAGCGCCACCGCAACCGTCGTGCTGCCTTTCGCGCTGTCCTCCGTCGCGCATGAAATCCCGTGCAAAAATCACGCGTTGTTTTACGCCTGCTTCATGCTCTGCGTCACGGGCCTCATGGGCGTGGTTATCACCGGCGATGCGTTCAACGTCTTCGTCTTCCTCGAGATTTCCTCGCTTTCCACCTACGTGCTCGTGTCCCAAGGCAGCTACCGCGACAAACGCGCCCTAACAGCCGCCTATGATTACCTCATCATGGGCACCATCGGCGCGACCTTTTTCGTGATCGGCATCGGCCTTTTGTACATGACCACTGGCACGCTCAACATGGCCGATATGGCGGATCGTTTGGTCGGGCAGGGCGGCAATCGCACGGTGCAAGCCGCCTTCGCGTTCATCGTTGTGGGCATGGGCCTCAAGGTGGCGATTTATCCGCTACACCTGTGGCTTCCGTCGGCCTACACCTACGCGCCCTCCGCCGTAACAACATTCCTCGCGGCCACCGCAACCAAGGCCGCGATCTACGTCGTCTTGCGTTTTATGTTCACGGTTTTCCAACCCGATTTTGTCTTTGACACCCACATCCTCGTTTGGATCATCGGCCCCCTCGCGCTGTTGGCCATGTTCGCCGCCAGCCTGATTGCGATCTTCCAAACCGATTTCAAACGCATGCTGGCCTATTCCTCCATCGCGCAAATCGGCTACATGATGCTCGGCATCGCGATGTTCTCCGTCACAGGCCTCACCGCAACGATGGTGCATCTGTTCAACCACGGCATAACCAAAGCCGTGTTGTTCATGGCCGTTGGCGCATTGGTTCTTCGCGCAGGCAGCACATTTTACGACCGGATTGAGGGCATGGGTCGCGCCATGCCGCTCACGGGTGCAGCGATTGTCATCGGTGGCCTATCCCTGATCGGCGTTCCCGGAACCGCAGGTTTCATCTCGAAATGGATGCTGGTACAAGCCGCGTTTGAAGGCGGCTATTGGTGGCTCGCGCTCATCATCGTCGCATCCTCTTTGCTGGCCGTCCTCTACGTTTGGCGCGTGGTCGAGGTTCTCTACCTCCACACCCCACACCCCGACGCCACCCACACAGAAGCGCCGCTTTTGATGATCGTTCCGATGTGGATCGCCGCCCTCGCGTGCCTTTACTTTGGCCTCGACACCCGCTTTATCCTAGATGCCGCCAGCACCGCCGCTGATGGCCTCATGGCTGGTTCCGCTGGCATGTCCGAAATCTCATCTGCAGCCGCCGCTGCGGCCGATCACTAGGGCAGGGCACATGGAACTTTCAACCCTCATATTCGCCTCGATGGTCTTGCCGACACTGGCCATGTTCGCGAACTTGATTTTCGCGAAACAAGCCAACCTGCGCGACACAATCACCTTTGTCGCGGCCCTGTTAACCTTTGCCTGCGTCGTGGCGATCGCCGCCAAAGTTGGCAACACCACAACACCGCAAATCGTGCTGTTCGAAGTCTTCGCGAATGTGCCAATCGCCTTCAACGTCGAACCCCTCGGCCTGTTGTTCGCACTCGTAGCGTCGGGCCTCTGGATCGTCACGCACATCTACGCAATCGGCTACATGCGCGGCAATAATGAGAGCCACCACGCAAGGTTCTTTGGCTGTTTTGCAGGCGCAATCGCTGCCGCGCTCGGTATTGCGTGGTCCTCCAACATGTTCACGCTGTTCCTGTATTACGAAATCCTCACCATCAGCACCTACCCACTGGTCGCTCACAAAGGAACTCCCGAGGCTATTCGCGGCGCGCGTACCTACCTCGGCATTCTGCTCGGCACCTCTATCGCTTTGCAACTCACCGCCGTGATATGGACTTACACCCTTGCAGGCACCCTCGATTTCCAACTCGGCGGCATCCTGCGCGACAACATCTCGCCAACACTTCTGCCGATCCTGCTCGCGCTATACGCCTTTGGTATCGGCAAAGCCGCCTTGATGCCGTTCCACCGCTGGCTCCCCGCCGCGATGGTTGCGCCCACACCCGTTTCGGCACTTCTGCACGCCGTTGCCGTTGTAAAAGCAGGCGTTTTCACCATGCTCAAGGTCGGTGTCTATATTTTCGGCATCGATTTCCTCGCAGAAACAGGCGCGTCTGACTGGCTGATGTGGCTCGCGGCCTACACAATCATCGCATCCTCCGTGATCGCGATGCAGCAGGATAACCTCAAGAAGCGTCTCGCCTATTCCACGGTGTCGCAACTCAGCTACATCACCCTAGGCATGGCGCTGGCATCGCAAATGGCAGTGGTCGGCGGCGGCGTGCACATCGCCATGCACGCAATGGGTAAAATCACCCTGTTCATGTGCGCGGGCGCAATTTATGTGGCCACCCACAAAACCGAAATCTCCCAGATGACGGGCCTTGGGCGCACCATGCCCATCACCTTCGCCGCGTTCGGTATCGGGGCATTGTCCATCATCGGCCTGCCGCCGCTGGGCGGTTCATGGTCGAAATGGTTGCTCATGGTCGGCTCCGCAGATGCGGGCCACCAAATCATGATCGCGGTGCTGATGATCTCGTCTCTCCTCAACGTCGCCTACCTGCTGCCCGTCATCGGGCGCGGCTTTTACCGCGACGACACCGCCAATCCCTACACAGGCATCAAAGAAGCCCCGCTTTTCTGCTGGCTCCCCCCCGCAGCAACCGCCATCGGTTGCCTCATTCTTTTCTTCACAGCAGGTTCAATCGTGGACTTCCTGATGCCCATCACAGGACTACCGCAATGACAAATCTGCCAGACCGCCCCAGACCTTCAGAAACACAAGAGACTTACGTCGCAAGACTGAATGGAGAAGGTTTCCGTGAACTCTACATAAGAAAAGCTCTGCGAACACATTTTAGTTTGAGCATTGAACAGGTTATTGAAGCTTGTAATCAAGCGCCTCAAGCAAGAGAACTTGAGATTCGAAAGCTAAGAGAAACCTTTCCTAATTTAAACGAAAACCGCTTGGCATGGCGTATTTCGCGCTCCCTCACAATCCCGAAAGAAGACGCGCTGACTTGGTCCCAAACCATCCTTGCAGGCGAAGAAGGGCAGGGCTGACATGGCGAACCACCCTGAACCCAAAATGAACGCACTCGCGCAGTTCTACCACCTAAGTGCCCGCAAAGGCGCGCCTACAGTCCTGCTCGGCGTGCTAACGCTGGCCTGCGCGCTCGTGCTTGCGCTCGATGTGATCTACGTCAAACACGAGAAAGTTGAGATGGCCAACGCCTTCGGCTTCTACGCCTACTACGGCTTCGCGTGTTTCACCTTCATCATTTTTGCCGCCCTGTTCCTGCGCGAAATCATCCGCCGACGCGAAGATTACTACGGCGACCAAGACATTAACGCAGAGCAAACCCCAGAACACATGCTGGAAAGGAAGACCTTTGATGGGCTTTGATCAAATTCCAGCCGCGTTCTATTTCTTCGCCGCAGCGCTCGCCGTTCCCTTCATCCCCAAGGGCTGGCCGCGCGGCGCACTCATGCTCGCCATCCCAATCCTCGTCGCCTACAACATCTGGCAAATGGGTTTTGGCACCTTCGCGACCATGCCGTTCATGGGCTTCGATCTAGAACTCATGCGCGTTGATAGCCTGTCGCGCGTCTTCACCCTCATCTTCTGTCTCGCTGCGTTCTTGGGCAACCTCTACGCTTGGCACCTAAAAGACACCGTCCAACAAGTCGCCGCACTCCTATACGCAGGTTCCGCCATCGGCGCATGCCTCGCGGGCGACCTCATCACGCTGTTCTTCTACTGGGAAGGCACGGCCCTCGCCTCCGTCTTCCTGATCTGGGCACGGGGCACACAAGGGGCCTACAACACAGGCATGCGCTACCTGCTGATCCAAATCGGATCGGGGGTCATCCTCATCGCAGGCGTCGTGCTGTTCTACCGTGAAAGCGGCTCCATCGCCTTTGAAAACATGACGCTGGGCAGCCTTGGCACGTGGCTCATCTTCCTGTCCTTCGGCATCAAGGCCGCATTCCCATTGCTGCACAACTGGCTCCAAGACAGCTATCCCGCCGCCACCGTCACTGGTACCGTGATCCTTTCGGCCTTCACCACAAAACTCGCGATCTACGCCCTTGCGCGCGGCTTTGCGGGCACGGAAATCCTGATCTACATCGGCGCGATCATGACCCTGTTTCCGATCTTCTTCGCCGAGATTGAAAACGACCTGCGCAAAGTCCTCGCCTATTCCCTCAACAACCAGCTTGGCTTCATGGTTGTCGGCGTTGGCATCGGCTCTGAAATGGCGCTCAACGGCACCGCTGCCCACGCCTTCGTGCACATCTTGTACAAAGCATTGCTGTTCATGTCCGTCGGCGCGGTCCTATTCCGCACCGGCACCTCCAAAGCCAGTGAACTCGGCGGCCTCTATCGTACCATGCCAATCACCGCCACGTTCTGCCTGATTGGTGCCGCCAGCATCTCCGCATTCCCGCTGTTCTCTGGCTTCATCGCCAAATCCCTGATCCTGTCCGAGGCCGCCTACAAGCACTACGATTTCATCTGGCTGATCCTCGTCTTCGCCTCCGCAGGGGTGCTCTCGCACTCTGGCATCAAGATCCCGTTCTTCACCTTCTTCGCCCACGACAGCGGCAAACGCCCGGCAGAGGCCCCCGCCCACATGCTCCTCGCAATGGGCATCACCGCCGCGCTCTGTATCTTTATCGGCGTCGTCCCGAACGCGCTCTATTCGATCCTGCCCTACGCGGTGGATTACGAGCCCTACACAATCGCCCACGTCGTCGGCCAGCTGCAACTTCTGCTGTTCGCACTCCTCGCCTTTGGCATCCTGTTCCGCATCGGCATGCACCCCCCCGAGGTCCGCGCAACCAACCTAGACACCGATTGGCTCTACCGCAAAATGGCCCCAAGCGTTGTGCTCACCTGCGCACGCGGCGTCGCCATCATCTGGACGTATTGCGCTGACCTAACCCTGTCCAAACTCTGGAAACTAACCGAGCGTCTCTACCGCACCCACGGCCCCGAAGGCCGCATGGCCCGCGTCTGGCCCACAGGTTCGATGGTGTTGTGGCTGGCAGTGATCTTGGCCGCAGCGTTGTTGGTGAACTTTATTTGAATGTGAGTGCGATCGCAAACCCGCGGGAAGGCGATCCAACGGAAATGATAAACCACTGTTATCTTACACGTTGGGATTTCTAAATGAAGTTACAAATTTTACTCTTGTTTGTGATCTTAGGCCAATTTTCTGGTTCCAAATTAGATGCACAGCAAATCGATCTTGAAGTACCATTTCGTCAAAGTGTTGGGCGGCCACTGAATTTTGAAGTGGTCAGCGCAATCAATGGGTTCAGCGACAGCCTACGGAAAGTCGACAAGCATTCAGTTCTTGATTTTAGCTCCGAGAAGCTTGGTTATGGAAGTGATGTTATCTTCTTTCTTCTTCCCACTTGGTCTGACGTAAGCTTGGTGCCAAAAGCAGACGGCATTGAGGCCATCCTCGCAGACGTTTCTCAAACGAGCGATAATAAAACTCTTGTCGTACACGCAATTGCATTGGAAGATGAGCGCGGACACCGTGATGTTCTGCTCATGTTTTTCAATTTAGCTCAATTCAAAGACGTTACTATTGATTGCCTAGCAGAAAGGGCTTTGATGAAGTTAAGAACTGGGCCTTTGGCACCATTACCTAATTTAAGCCATTGCACTTAAAGAAAGCGGTTTTGTACGCACGCATGAAAGAGCCCAAGTTTGACAGGTACGCTACAACTGCTCCCACAAACCTACATCCGCGCACAGGCCACATCGCTGGCATCTGTAACCGCATTCAGTGCGGCCTCTAGGTCCACGCGCAGCGCTTCGTATTCGGCATCTGTACCCTTGCGCGGGATCGGTTGCGCCCACTCCTCACAGGTGAAAACGCCCTTTGTGAACGGCTTTGGCACCATGTTTTTATCCCATGTGGGCAGCAAGAAGGCACCCCGCGAGGCATAACTTACGACAAAAATACGCTTGCCAGATACACGCCCCCAAATCAGCGGCACATTTGAAGATTTGCGCGCCGGGCCACGGGGGCCATCCGCTGCAATCCCGATGGAAAAACCGTCCTGAATGCGCCCCAGAACTTCGCGTGATAACGCGACATGGCGCTTGTGGCTCGACATCGAAACATTTTCAAAACCAAAGCGGTTCAGCAGTTTCCCAACCATCGTCCCCCCCCGCCCAGTGGAGGTCAGCGTGCAGAATTTACCCAGCGACACGTCAAACATGTAGGGCGACATCACCAGCCGTTGGTGCCACAAAACAAAGATGACCGGCTCGCCGCTTTTCACGGCCTCGTCCATCGCTTCAAACCCGATCCGCTGCCACTTGGATGTGCGATACGCAAAGCGCAGATAGCCCGAAATCAACCCCGTGACACAGCGCGCATAGGCTTCGCTATCAATAATTTTTCTGCGCAAACTCACGTGGGTGTCCGATCTGTAAAGGGGCAGAACCGCTCGGGTTCAAACATCACGCGCTAGCTATCACCAATCCTTTGAAAAGAGAACACAGTTCAACACACAAACCCCTTGGATTGCCGAATGCCCGCGCTTTAATGCTGGCCTTCCCACGCCAAGTTTGACAGGTACACCACACCTGCGCCCCTAAACTTGAGGACGACCAGACCATGACCGACAAAAAGCCAGAACCCGCCCAGCCAAAGAAAACCATGAAACAGCTGCTTGCAGAAAAGGCGAAAAACAAGCCGCATTATCTGTCGCTGAACAACAAAGCCAAAAAACACAAGGGCAGCAACAAAGCACATCGTCCTATTATCTAACCCTGAAGCCGCGCTCGTGATTAGTTCACGAATTGCTACAACAACGTCAGCATTATTGACTTAGTTTAAATGTCAGGCAACCTGTCCTAAATTAACAGAGGGCAGACCTATGGATTGGCAAAACATCTTCGCAACGCGCATGGGCCGTATGAAGGCCTCTGAAATCCGCGAGCTGCTCAAACTCCTCGATCAACCAGACATCATCTCTTTTGCAGGCGGCATCCCCGATCCCGACCTGTTCCCAAAGGCCGAATTTGCAGCTGCCTTTGCCGATATTTTCGCAAGCGGGCAGGGCACTGACGCTCTGCAGTATTCCGTGTCGGAGGGCTACCTCCCGCTCCGCCAATGGATTGCCGCCCAAATGGCCGATCTTGGTATCCCGTGCGGGTGCGACAACATCCTCATCACCTCAGGCTCCCAGCAAGCCCTTGATTATCTTGGAAAACTCATGCTGTCCAAAGACGACACCGCGCTTGTCAACTGGCCCACATACCTCGGCGCACTTGGCGCATTCAACGCCTATGAACCCCATTTCGATCAGATCAGCGCCAATTCAAACCGCCCCGCAGCCGAATACCAAGCCACGGCAAACGCGCACGGCGGAGCCCCGAAATTCGCTTACATGTCCGTCGATTTCGCTAACCCAACGGGCGAAACAATGGATCGCCGCGCGCGCCTCTCCGCGCTCGACCTCGCGGCAGAAATGGACATCGCCATAATCGAGGATGCCGCCTATCAATCCCTGCGCTATGACGGCGCAGCAATCCCACCAATCCTCGCCCTAGAAATCGAGCGCACAGGCAGCATCGAGGATTGCCGCACCATCTATTGCGGCAGCTTCTCCAAAACCCTTGCACCGGGCCTGCGCGTCGGCTGGGTGTGCGCCGCCAAATCCGTAATCCAACCGCTTGTCCTGATGAAACAGGCCGCCGATCTGCATTCCTCAACCATCAATCAAATCGCGATCCACAAAGTCGCTAGCACGGGTTTTGCCGCCCAAACCAGCAAGATCCGTGCCGCCTACCGCGCCCGTCGCGATCACATGCTTGCGGCCTTAAAAACCCACATGCCAGACGGCGTTACGTGGACCAAACCCGAAGGCGGCATGTTCATCTGGCTCACGCTTCCACCGCATCTAGACGGGGCAGACCTGCTGGCAAAATCGCTTGAGACACAAAAACTCGCCTTCGTCCCCGGCCGCGCATTTTTCGCGGATGGCTCTAACGGTAACACGCTGCGCCTCAGCTTTTCTTGTGCAGACGAGGCGACGATCAACACAGGGATCGGCCGCCTCGGAAATCTATTGAAATCAGTGGTCTAGAGCAGAAGGTTAAACCCAAGCCGCCCAAGACACGCCCGCGATCAACGCGCCGACAAAACCCAGCACAAGGTAAGCCACAAATACCCTCGGTTTCACCAGCGCCCAGACTGCAATCGCCGCTGGGATACAGCTGACTGATCCAGCCAACATGAACGACATCGCCGCCCCTTGGCTCATGCCTTGATCGACCAAACCAGCCACCAATGGTGCCGCCGCATAGCCGTTCAGATACGCAGGCCCACCGACCAAAGCGCCCAGAACAATCGGGCCAAACCCATCGCCACCCAGCACACCCGCGATCCATTCCGCAGGTACAAAACGGATCATCAACGCCTCAATAACATAGGCCAGTGTTAACCATTTCAGCAGGAATATCGCGTTGTCGCGCATAGTCGCGTAAAACGTCTGCAACCGCTCGCTCTCACACCAAAACGCCCAAACAGGTTTGCCTGTGAACGGATTTGTCCCGCACCCACAGCCCCCTTGGTTCGCATCCTCGCGCAGCGGATCGGTAAACAACGCGGTGTTCGCCAGCGCCATCACGCTAAACCCGCCAAACAACCCGAAGCCCACTGCAGCAATCGTTTTGGCAATCGCGAAATCCACTCCCAGTGCAGACGAGGTGATAATAAACATCGGCGGGTCCATAATCGGAGAGGCCAACCAAAACGCCATCACAGCCGCCAAAGGTACCCGCATCGCCAATAACGCGGCCACAAACGGGATCACTTCGCACGAACAGAACGGGGCCAATCCACCGACCATCGCGGCCAAAATCACCATACGCACAGGCGATCCTTTGAACGCCTCCGCCACCATGCCCTCCGCGCCAGATGCCTTTAGATACGCGACCATAAACACCGCGAACCCAATGAAAATACCCGTGCTACCAATCGCCGTGAGCGTGTCACGCACCACACCCCAAAACTCGGCTGGCACAAACACGCCAACGCCTGCCAACATCACGACAATCGCGATCAAAACACGATCGATTTTGCGCCACTTAATGCCCCCAGCGCCGTGGGGTTCTACTGTTTGATCACTCATGGCTATGCTCCGTTTTGCCCGCATCCGCGCAGCAATTTTTGAGGATAAAATTTGTCAGGGCAGTGGTCATATCATAAGCAACACCAGAACAAATAATGCTCCGACCTTCCTTTTTCTGTATCACCAATCCCGCATGAACCAGAAATCGCAAATGGTGGTTCAGCGTTGAACCTGGCATACCCGTGCGCTTGCCCAACTCCCCCATCGACAAGCCATCCGTGCCAGCACGTACCAATGTTTGCAGCACGCTAAGGCGCTGCTCTGATCCAAGTGCCGCAAAGGCTTGCGCCGCGTCTTCCAAACTAATTTTCATATCTTGTTCCTGTTTCATAACACTATATTTCTAGAATTATCGAAATGAGTCAAACTATATTTCCAGAAACATGGAAATAAACCGATCTTCCCCACTCCTCAAAACCCTGCTACATGATCCCAGATGCCAAGTTTTAAAGCCCATATTGCCAACATCCGCGCCTGCACTTTATGCGCAGAAAAGTTCGCGCAAACCCACACCGCGCACAGCCCACGCCCCGTTGCATGGCTCTCTCAATCCGCAAAAGTCATGATTATCGGCCAAGCCCCGGGGGCCCGCGTTCACGAATCTGGTCGCCCCTTCACCGATCCATCTGGTGATCGTCTGCGCGATTGGATGGGCGTTGATGAAGCCACATTTTACGATCAATCCAAACTCGCGATTTTCCCAATGGCCTTCTGTTTTCCGGGCTACAACGCCAAAGGGTCCGACCTACCGCCACCCAAAATATGCTCAACCACATGGCGCGACCAAACGCTCAAACTGATGCCACAGGTCGAACTCACGCTGCTGATCGGCGGCTATGCCCAGACATGGCATCTTAAAACCAAAAACGTCACCCAAACCGTGATGAATTGGCGCGAATTCGGCCCAAACATCATCCCGCTGCCACATCCCAGCTGGCGCAACACAGGCTGGATCAAGAAAAACCCTTGGTTTGAAACCGAACTCCTCCCACATCTGCGCAACCGCATAACGGACCTGATATGACCCCTCTTGATACTGCCCAATCCGCGATGGACGCCGCCCCCGAAGACACCACCAAACGCATGGCGTTTTATGAACGTGTGGCCGATAGCGAACTGTTTCTTGTGCTCGAAACCGAAGCTACGAACGATAAAATCCAACCCGCGCTGTTCCCCGTAGAAGACGAACACTACGCGCTGGTGTTCGATTCAGAGGCGCGCATGTCCGAATTTACACAAACCCCAACGCCGTTCCTTGCAGCTGCTGGTCGTCAAATCACGGCGATGCTGGCGGGCCAAAACATCGGCCTTGGCATCAATTTGGCGGTCGCCCCATCCTCCATGCTGCTGCCTGCAAATGCCGTTGATTGGTTGCACCAAACCCTTGGCACAGCCCCCGAAGCAACCGAGGCCACGCCAAGCGCGATCTACCCGCCTGGGCAGCTTCCAGAAACGCTTATCACCGCGCTTGATACCAAACTCGCAACAATGGCAGGTCTTGCAAAATTCGCCTATCTCGCTGAAATTGAATACGAAAACCGCCCACGAACCCATGTGATGGCCTTTATCGACGCCATCCCAGATGCGGAACCCGCCATCGCATCTGCGATCTCCGAAGCTCTCACATTCTCGGGCGTCGAAGCTGGCTCACTCGATGTAATCTTCCTGACCGCCACAAACAAACTCAGCGGCGCACTCGCGAAAAACGGCCTGCGCTTCGATCTGCCAGGCCTTCCAGAACAACAGGTCCGCAAGATCGAGGCACCGGGCTCAAACCCCGACAAACCGCCAATCCTGCGCTAACAATTCATACACATCCCAGCGCATTCTTCTGGCCTAAAATATCCAAATCCCGCACTCAATATTTCAGCGCAGGATCCACCAAATACAACGCGCCTTCACCGCGCACATCGCGTGCAATATTGGCCGCAACCACAGCACTTGCCGTTGGAATGCGCGTTTCAGATGCAATGTGAGGCGTGATTAAAACGCTCGGCTCGCGCCAATAAGGATGATCAAGGGGCAGGGGTTCTTCGCGAAATACATCCAGCGTTGCGCCCGATATCTTCCCAGATCGAAGCCCCGCCAACAGCGCGTCATCATCAATCAACTCCCCACGACCAGGGTTGATCAGCGCCGCGCCGTCTTTCATTGCCGCCACTGCATCAATCCCGATAATTCCGTCAGTGGCCGGGGTCGCAGGCATCAGTGTGACGATAATATCCGCTTGGCCCAAAACCTCAATCAAACCGTCATCCCCCGCGAAACACGCAATCGGCGCGTCCACCTTCAACGAACGACTCCACCCAATTACATTAAATCCATGCGCCTTGGCCGCCAACGCGCAGGCCATTCCCAACTCGCCAATGCCCAAAAACGCCACCGTGCGCTCGGCTGGCAGCGGCGGGGCTACATCTGTTAACCATGTTTCCGCCTGCGCAAATGTATCCGTATGGAGGTGGTGGCGCAGGATATGCCCCAGCACGTAATCCACCATCCCTTGCGTCATTCCAGGGTCCACCATCCGCGCCAGCGGTTGCGTCAACGTCTTGTTTCGCAACAATTTATCTGGCCCCGCCCACAGGCTCTGGATCAGCTTCAAATTGGTAAACACGCTTAAATCATCATCGTCACGGGCAGGGGCATAGACCAGATAATCAATCGTCTCAGGCGCATCCGTTTCGCGCATCAAATTCACCTCTAACCCCTGTTTTGCGAACGCATCAATAAGCACAGGCTGGTATTGCGGCCACAACGCATCGCGGGCCGAAAACAAGATGTTAATCATGAGATTTCCTTAAATGTATCTATCGAGGACGGTGCACATGCGCACTTTGTACCAGCCCAAACGCGATCAGCAACACCATCATCGCCGATCCACCATAACTCACCAACGGCAACGGAACACCCACAACAGGCGCCAAGCCCATGACCATCGACATGTTCACCGCAAAATAGAAAAAGAACGTCGTCCCGACCCCAATTGTAACGATGGCACCAAACCTATCCCTGTTTGAAAACGCCGAAACATAGCAGAACAGCAGGATCAATCCGTACAACCCCAACAACACAATCCCCCCCACAAAACCGAACTCTTCGCCCAGCGTCGTAAAGATAAAATCGGTGTGTTTTTCAGGCAGAAAGTTCAATCGCTGCTGCGTCCCTTGCATAAATCCGCGCCCCGTCAGCCCACCAGACCCAAGCGCAATTTTTGATTGCGTGATGTGATACCCCGATCCCAGCGGATCAGATGAGGGATCAATAAACGTCTCAATCCGTTTGTACTGATAATCCTTCAACAGCTGATATTCCGTCCCCTTGGAGGCAAAAACCCCAGTCACCAACAGGCTAACGGACAGGATCGCGGCGGCAAAATACAGCCAATGCACCCCCGCAATAAACATGATGATCGCACCGCCTGCGATAATCAAAAGCGCGGTCCCCAAATCGGGCTGACCCAGCACGAGAACAGCAGGGAAAATGATCAAGATAATCGGGATCAACACCCAAACAGGGTGCGAAATCCGCCGTTCATCCAGCCAGTCGTAGTAAAACGCCAATGCCATCACGACGCCGATTTTCATCAATTCGGACGGCTGCAACGTCATAAATCCCAGATCAATCCAGCGCTGCGCACCGCCACGGGTTTCGCCGATATAGGGCACCGCCAGCAACAGTGCGATCCCAACAATATAGGCTATACCGCTGATTTCACGCCAAAAACTGATGGGAACAAACGCCATAAAAATCATCACGCCCATGCCCATGCAGAACCGAATAATCTGCGGCTCTGCCCAGCGTTCGATGTCTCCGCCCGAAACGGAATATAACATCAAAAAACCAGTGCTCGCCACTGCGGTTAACAACAGTGCCAAGGGCCAGTTGAAAAACAGTACCTTGGACAATCCCGTGGGAACCGTGCGCACATTGTTGTTCACAAAACTCATGCTTTATCGCCCAAAATCGGCTTGCCGGCCCGCACATCCGTGGGCAAAGCGCGGTATCCATTATCCGCCCCCAGTTCTAGCGCCTCGCGCATGATATCGCGCGCAATTGGCGCCGCCGCTTTGGAGCCGCCACCGCCATGTTCAACCACGACGGAAATCGAGAAACGCGGATTATCCGCAGGGGCATAGGCAACAAACAACGCGTGATCGCGCCGTTCCCACGGTAGGTCTTCGTTGCGGATCACGCCGCGCGCGCGTTCTTCTTTGGTGATAAAACGAACCTGCGACGTGCCGGTTTTACCCGCCATCTCCCAGCCTTTTTTGCGAATAGCAGAGCCACCCGCCGTGCCACCGCGTTCATTCACCACCGCAAACATCGCCTTTTGCACCGCTTTGATATGCTCTGGCTCAATGTCCAACGGCTCTCGTCCGCGCACAGGTTGCGGGCGGTTATCAATCGCGTTCACCAGACGCGGCGAAATCTTTGTACCCGATCCCAACCGCGCCGCCATCACGGCCAATTGCATCGGCGACGACAGCACAAAACCTTGGCCGATCGACGCATTCAACGTGTCGCCAATCACCCAATCCTCGCCTTTTCGGGCCTTTTTCCAAGCCTTCGTCGGGGCCAAACCCTCGCGCACCGCAGGTAATTCCAAACTATGGGGCACGCCTAATCCCAATTCCTTCGCCATAGCCGAGATGTTTTCGATCCCGACTTTCTGCGCCACTTCGTAATAATACACATCACAAGACTGTTTCAGGCTGTTGTGCAAATCCATGTTTCCATGCCCGCCACGGCGCCAACAGTGGAAACGGCGATCGTATAATTCCGTGTACCCTTTGCAGCGCACCTTTTCGTTCGTCTTCATGAACCCACCCTTCAGGGCGGCCAACGCTGTCACCATTTTGAAGGTCGATCCCGGCGGATAGGTCCCCGTCACCGCCTTGTTCAACATCGGTTTATAGATGTTTTCGTTGAGGTCTTTGAAATCCGCCACCGAAATGCCGCGCACAAACTTATTGGGATCAAAACTCGGGGCCGACGCCATTGCCAGCAAATCACCGTTACGCACATCCATCACAACTGCGGCCGCGCTGTTTTCTCCCAGCCGTTCTTGGGCAAATTTTTGCAAACGGTGATCAATCGTCAGCTGAACATTTGATCCTGCTTGGCTCTCCTCACGCCCCAAAACCCGCATCACGCGGCCAATCGCATTCACTTCGATCCGCTTTACACCCGCTTTGCCGCGAAGAGGTTTTTCGATTTGGCGTTCAATGCCGTTTTTGCCGATCTGAAATCGTGGGATCAGCAACAGTGGATCATCGTCATCACGTTGGCTAAGATCATAGTCGGAAACAGGGCCGACAAAGCCCATTATATGTGCAAAATCATCGGCTTGCGGATAGATTCTATAGTGACCCAGCTCGGCTGAAATCCCGGGCAATGCGGGTGCATTCGCGCTAACGGCGGCAATGTGTTCCCAGTCCAAATCCTTGATGACTGGCACCGCAACAAACCCGCGCCGATTGCTCATTTCTTCCAAGGCTTGCGCGATGTCCTCATCGGTGATTGGCACAATTGTGGCCAATCTGCGCAAAACCGCCTCTGGATCACCCGCTTGCTCGCGCACAATCTCGATCTTATAGGTCGGCTCATTATACGCCAGCGGCTTGCCCAACCGATCAAACACCAACCCGCGCACGGGCGGTATTAGGCGAATATTCACGCGGTTTTCTTCGGCCAACAGACGGAAGGATTGGTTCTGCTCCACCGCAATACGCCGCATTTGCCAGCCGAGCGCACCGATCACGCCGGCCTGCATTCCCGCCAAAACAATGGCGCGCCGCGTCAGCAATTGGCGCAATCGCCCTGGTTTTTGTGGCCGTCTCATTGCCGTTTACCCCAAGCATCCAATTCACCCGGTCTGGGCCGCGTGATTCCAAATCCAAACTTCATCACCCCGACCGTAACAGGGTAGGCCGCCAATGTGAAAAGGATAAGCAAAACCTGCCCCAAAAGCCGTGGCGTATCCGATAATGTCAGCGCCAACAGGATCTGTTCGGTGGTCGTGATCGCAACAAAAATGGCCCCGATCCACAGCCATTCAAGGCCGAAATTATACTCGCGAAACGCTTGGATATTGCCGCGCACAACCTCTGTTCCCATCACCACCAACAACGTGCACAACCCAAGGGGGGCTTGCGTTAAGATATCGCGCAAAAAGAACACGACAAAGATCATCCAAACAGGCACATATTCTGGTCGTCGCACGACGTAGGCCATTGTTATACAAAAGAAAATATCAGGAACGGGCAGGGCGCCCGCGCTCAGATCAAAGGGGATAATCGACCACAGAATAAATGCCATTCCGATACCGAGATAGGCTGCGCGATACATCCACAATTGAACCGGGGATGTGTCGTCCATTACTCGCTCACCTGCACTTGTCCTGGCAGCACAGGGCCAACCAAACGGCCAGGCTCTGAAATGGGCGCAGACGGCAAATGGCGGATCACACGCAGAAATTCCAGACGGCGGTAATCTGCCGCCAATCGCACCCGCAAACGCCCATCACCCCCGAGCAGAACCGTGCCCGCCAGCAACCCAGGGGGAAAAACACCGCCATCGCCCGTGGTCACGACACGATCGCCCGCGCGAACTTGATCTACCCCATCGACAAATTCCAGCGGCGGCAACGGCGTGTTATCCCCTGCAAGAATAGCCTTCTGGCCAGACGGCGTTACCTCAATGGGAATGCGGCTCGAACTGTCGGTTAAAAACAGCACCCGCGCTGAATTTTTCCCGACCCCAGAAATGCGCCCAACCAAACCAAGCCCATCCATCGCGGCCCAACCATCGACAACGCCGTCACGCCGCCCGATGTTGATCAGCGCAGATTGGCGAAACGGGCTGCCGCTATCTGTTAGCACGACGCCCGTGGTATAGGTCAGCTTGGGGTTCAGCTTTACATTGTTCAAATCCAACAGCTTCGCGTTCTTTTGCTCCAGCTGAATCGCCGCTTCTTTCCATGCTTTCATCTGCTGTAACTCACGGCGAAGCTCTTGATTTTGCTGATAAATTCTAGAGTAGCTTTGCGCATCTGAAATCATGTTTGAAACATGCGCGACAGGGGCCAGCACCCACTCCAGATTGGGAAAAATCCGGTCAATCACAGCCATACGAAACCGTTCAGCCCGCGGATTATCAATGCGCCAGATCAGGAAAATCGCGAATAAAAACACCAATAAGACAGACACCAGCACACGTCTTACAACGCGGCGGAAATAGACCTCACTGTCATTTTGTACGGCCATTTGCGGCTTTCACTGGCTTAGCTATCGAAATCAATAACATGCAGCAGCTGTTTTTCATACTCTAGGGCTTTACCCGTCCCCAGCGCCACACAGTTCAGGCTTTCATCCGCAACCGAAATTGCCAAACCCGTTTGTTCGCGCAAGGCCAGATCCAATTCGCCCAACAACGCGCCACCACCCGTTAGCATTACACCGCGATCCACGATATCTGCCGCCAAATCAGGGGGCGTCGATTCCAGCGCCGTCATCACCGCTTCGCAAATCTGCTGCACAGGTTCGGCCAAAGCATCGGCAATCTGTGCCTGCGTCACTTCGATTTCTTTTGGCACGCCATTCAACAAATCGCGGCCCCGAATTTCCAGCGCCGTTCCGCGCCCATCGTCAGGCATCCGCGCGGTCCCGATGGATGTTTTGATCCGTTCCGCCGTGCTTTCGCCCACCAACATATTTTGTTGGCGACGCAAATACGAAATAATCGCCTCATCCATTCGGTCACCGCCCACACGCACAGAACGCGCATAAACGATATCGCCCAGCGACATGACCGCAACTTCGGTGGTCCCGCCGCCGATATCCACAACCATGTTGCCCGTCGGATCGGTGATCGGCATTCCCGCGCCAATCGCCGCTGCAATCGGCTCTGCGATCAGGCCACATTTGCGTGCACCCGCCGACAAAACGGATTGGCGAATGGCGCGTTTTTCAACTGGCGTCGCACCGTGGGGCACACAGACAATCACGCGCGGTTTGGTCAGCGTTGAACGCTTGTGAACTTTGCGGATGAAGTGTTTGATCATTTCTTCGGCCACGTCGAAATCGGCAATCACACCGTCGCGCATTGGGCGGATCGCCTCGATTGAACCGGGTGTGCGGCCCAGCATCAGTTTAGCATCTTCGCCAAAGGCCAACGCTTTGCGCACACCGTCCTTGACAGTGTACGCCACCACGGAGGGTTCGTTCAGGATGATACCTTTGCCTTTGACATAGACCAGCGTGTTTGCTGTCCCAAGATCAATTGCCATATCTGCCGAGAAAAAACTGGATAAACTTCCGAACATATTCGCGCGCCTTTGATGCACCAAGTGACCGCACCCATCTGCGGTTTAGACGTTTGTTTATAACGGTTGCACCCCGTTAGGGTAAAGATACTGCATATGTAAAATAGGCATTTTCCCGCTATAATCACGTTGAATATGTGCGGTGTTTGGCGGTTTTCTTGTACATTTCGAACAATGGTAATTTTCACCGCATTCGGCAGCGACCTGAAAGGCAGAATCATTACCACCTATAATTGCAGGCAAAACCCACAAAAAAACGGGCCCAATCACAGGCCCGTTTCACTGTACCGTTCACGAAAAACGGTGTTTTACGACACGTCTTTGTAATTCACTTCGGCCACGTCGCCGCCTGATTTTTCGCGCCGCACCAGCAGCTTGTTCAGCGCGTTAACATAGGCCTTACAGCTGGCCACAACCGTGTCTGTGTCCGCTGATTGGCCAACAACAATCTTGCCGTTTTCTTCCATGCGAACAGACACAGTCGCCTGCGCGTCCGTGCCCTCGGTCACAGCAAGAACATTGTACAATTGCAATTTCGCCTGATGCGGGACCAGCTCTTTTACCGCGTTGAAAGTGGCATCCACTGGCCCATCGCCGGTGGCCGAAACACTGTGATCTGCGCCGTCAATCGACAGGGTCAAATCCGCTTCTTGGGGGCCATGCGTGCCACAAACAACCCGCAAGCTGCGCACCTTAATACGGTCATGCGCCGCATTGGTGGCCTCATCGCTCATCAACGCGATCAGGTCATCCTCGAACACTTCTTTCTTACGATCAGCCAAAGCTTTGAAGCGCACAAAAACGTCTTTCAACTGATTGTCACCCATCTCATAGCCAAGGTCTTTCAACTTGGCCCGCAGCGCAGCACGCCCCGAATGTTTACCCAATACAATGTTGGTTTCGGCCAAACCCACATCTTCTGGGCGCATAATTTCAAACGTCTCTGCGTTCTTCAGCATTCCGTCTTGGTGAATACCGCTTTCATGCGCAAACGCATTTTTGCCGACAATCGCTTTGTTGAACTGCACCGCAAACCCTGAAACAGACGCCACGCGACGGCTGATATTCATGATCTTGGTGCTGTCGATCCGCGTCTGATACGGCATAATATCGTTGCGCACTTTCAGTGCCATAACGACTTCTTCCAGCGCTGTATTCCCAGCGCGTTCACCCAAACCATTGATCGTGCATTCCACTTGTCGCGCACCAGCCTCGACCGCGGCCAATGAGTTTGCCGTCGCCATGCCGAGATCGTTATGACAATGGGTCGCAAACACAATTTCGTCCGCACCCGGCACAGTTTCGATCAGCATGCGGATCAACTCCGCACTTTCGCGCGGCGCAGTGTACCCAACCGTGTCAGGAATATTGATCGTCGTCGCACCCGCTTTGATCGCGGTTTCAACAGTGCGGCACAGGTAATCTTCCTCGGTGCGCGTGGCATCCATCGGCGACCATTGCACATTGTCACACAGATTGCGCGCATGGCTCACGGTGTCATGGATCCGCACGATCATCTCGTCTTGGGTCAGGTTCGGAATGGCGCGGTGCAGGGGGCTTGTGCCAATAAACGTGTGAATCCGCGGTTGTTTCGCGTGTTTCACCGCGTCCCAGCAGCGATCAATGTCGCGCAGATCAGCACGGGCAAGGCCGCAAATCACCGCCGTTTGCGCTCGTTTTGCAATTTCGCTCACTGCATTGAAATCGCCTTCACTGGCAATCGGAAAACCGGCCTCGATGATATCGACACCCATTTCATCCAACAGTTGGGCAATTTCCAACTTCTCGTTATGGCTCATTGTGGCACCAGGCGATTGCTCGCCATCACGCAATGTAGTGTCAAAAATCAAGACGCGGTCTTGTTTGGCTGTATCAGTCATGTCTCTGTTCTCTTTGTTTTACTTAGCAATTGGGGGTTCGTGTCAGCGCGGATTATTCACTCCTCTGAGCGTACGCGCCGGACCCCGACACGCTCAGAGGCGGCTAAGTAGGAGTAACGCAGCAGAAATTGCGCCCATAGGGGCCGGCAAGATTGCGATATGTGTGCGTTTCATCATGGGATCTTTATACGCGGTTTTTACGCTATGAAAAGACCCTGTCGAAATCGTTTGAATATTTTTTGAAAAAACGTGGCAAACCCTCATATTTCAGCGACAAGGCTTGTATCAATCGCCGCTCTGTTTATCATCGCAGCAATGATAAAATTAAGCGCAATCGCCCCCCAATCCCGCATCTTAATTATCGGCGCGTCAGGTGGCATCGGCCAAGCCTGCGCAATCGCTGCTGGCAATATCTGTGGCATGATGAATGTGACGATGTTGTCGCGTGCGGCGGATGGGTTCGATATTACCGAAGAGGCATCAGTCGCAGAACACCTAAATGAACTAGATGGCCCATTTGATGCCGTCCTCATTGCCACCGGTGGATTGGCGGTGAACGGCTTTACCCCCGAAAAATCACTTCGCAGTATTGATCCAGCGGCCTTTGAAGCACAATTCGCGTTAAACGCAATCGGCCCCGCCCTCGTGTTAAAATATCTCGCCAAACACCTTCCCAAAAATCGCCCGTGTTTAGTCGCCGCATTATCTGCGCGGGTTGGCTCTATCGGTGACAATCATTTGGGCGGTTGGATCAGCTACCGCGCCGCCAAAGCCGCGCTCAATCAGATAATCAAAACAGCCTCGATCGAACTCACGCGAAGCCATCCCCAATCAATCTGCGTTGCGATCCATCCTGGAACCGTACGCACACCACTAACCGAGCGGTACGTTGGCGATCATCCCGCGGTCACACCCGTTGTGGCAGGGCAAAATATACTAAACGTAATGTCAAACCTATCGCCAACAGACACAGGTCAATTCTTTGATTGGCGCGGTGATCGGGTCGATTGGTAATCAGACGCCAGCGGCAGCGGGTGATGGATTGCATCACGCGCTGCCGAACACTTCCGAGGCAAAACCTCAGACCTATGGGTTAGCCAGTAGCGGCTCTCTTGGGGCGGGAGTTTTGGAAAAACACCCGCCCCGGCTTAACCGCCTTTGCTTTTTCGGGCACCGCAAAAAATCCGCGTGGGGGGCGTTGCCGGCTAAAGTTACGCAGCTTCACCGAATACTCATCCGTTTTAACAGCGCGACGTTTGCGTGATGCAATAATTCCCAAAACCTTCTCCGCTTGCAGAACGTCAAGCGTAAAGAAATCCGCCATCTGCCCCGCATTCATTACCCGTTTGAAATCTGGATCATCAAGGTTGGTTGCGCCAAACGGCCAATGTTGAAACTTTCGCTCAGAATCTCGCATAATCGCGCGGATTTTGACATTGTCATGCAGCCGATTGTCCACAATGCGCGCCATCGTCGCGTCAACTTTTGCTTCTGGCCCTTCAAGGACCTGAAAAATGCGTTTCTGATCAGAAAACATAAAACTCGTAATGTCGTTTTCCAAATTGAGTTGGACGCATCGTTTTTGCAAACCCAACAGGGTAATAGGTCCAAATCGACTTATCGCGCGGCTCTCATAAAAAACTCTGTTTAACATATTGTTCCTTCCTACTTCCCCACCCCATTGCTACCAAGCAGAAGTAAACGACGTGTAAACAGAACAAGGCTTTATTGTGTTAATTCCAGCGCGCTTCTAGGGCCTCAATCGCGGCGATACGATCCGCTGTTTTAGGGTGGCTCATCAACCACGCCATCGGTTGCCCCGATGCCCCGACCAACGCTTCCAGCTTTTCAAACAGCGATTTTTGCGCCGCCACGCCAATCCCGGTTTTCGTCAGCAAAGCCGCCGCATAAGCATCTGCTTCATACTCGTCTTGCCGCGACAATCGCGCCGCCAACATGCTCGCGAGCATCCCCGCAATCCACGGCCCAACCCCTGGAATAATCCGCCCAAGCACCATCCCGAGCGCCACACGAACCGCATTTTGCCCCGAAAAATCAATCATCCGGCGGCGCGAATGCCCCAGCGCCACATGCCCCAACTCATGGGCAATCACACTGGCCATTTCTTCGGCTGAAACCTCACCCGCCTGATATTTCTTGAAAAACCCGCGCGTAATGAAAATCCGCCCATCAGGCGCGGCCAACCCGTTCACGGGCTCAATTTCATAGATATGCACCTTCACCCGTTCCAGATCGAGCGCGCCCGCCATGCGATCACACATCTCGCGCAGGGTTCGATCCGCCAACTCGGTTGATTTCTGGTCCAACTCGGCGCGCGTGCGCCAAACGGAAAACCGATAATACACAACACCGTACAACAGCGCGATCAGGATTGGGGCAACTTTAAACATGCCCTACATATGGGGCAGGGCAGGCAAGCAGGCAACCGCCCCATGTTTCTTTTGTCCTTAAATACTCACTTAAACATCCCAAGCCACGCGCAAGGACAACGGCCCCCTAAAGGCCCACCCGTCAAATACTGGCGCTTCAACAACCCGCATCCCGCGCAATGTCGCAAATAATTTTGGCAACGCCACCTCAGATATCAACACCCGACTGGCCGCAGCCCCCGCACAAAAATGCGGCCCCGCACCAAAGGCAATGGCGCGGCCCGTATCACGCATCACATCAAACACTTCGGCATTGTCAAATTCGGCCTCATCGCGATTGGCCGACCCGAACATAAAGAACACCCGCTCATCGGGCACAAAATCCACCCCCATATAGGCGTGCGCCTGATCCACCCGTCGCGGCGACATCCCGATTGGCGACATCCAGCGCGCGTACTCCTCAAACACATCGCGCCAACTGGCATCCCCCGACAAAACCTGCGCCAATTGATCTGGGTTCTGGATCATCGCAAAGGCCGCGCCCGCAATGGCATCGCGCGGCTCGTTCTGCCCACCAGAGATCGCCAGTTTCACGTTCGCGCGCATCGTTTCATCCGACAGCCCCGCCGCCATTTGAACCGACACCATGCTTTTGTCAGGCGCAGCCAGCAGCGGCTCAATCCGCGCATCAATGTGGCGATCAATGCTGGCCGTGCAATCCATGCAGTTGGCCTCAACGGCTGCATCCCCCGCGTAATTCGCAATCCCGTCGATCATGCCTTGGCTAACGCGGTCCATCTCCTCGGGGGCCATATTCGTAAGCCCGGTAATCACCTGCAACGCGGCCCCTGACAGGGGCATCGCGTAATCGCGCACCAAATCTGCCTCACCAATCGGGGCCAAATCGGCTAGCAACCGATCTGCTGCGGTTTCAAACGCGGCTTTCCACTGATCCATCACTGTGCGCGGAGAAAGTGCGGGAAACACCGCGCGCCGTTCGGCTGCGTGCTGTGTGCCGTCCTTGCGCATCATGTTCTGGCCCATCAACACATCCATCAACCCACCAGGCTGACGGCTGGAAAACACCTCAATATTCTTTTCACAGACAAAAATATCCGCCCGCCGCGTGAACAGCGTCGCGTTCAACTGGGGCACAAAATGAATACCGCCGTCCGCACGCATCTTGGCCAAATCAGGGTAGGGGTCTGCCTTGAATGCAACAGGGTCAATCTCATAAATTGGGGCAGTGGACATGTTTCACCTCATAGATCGTTAACACATTAATGACCTGACTCACATAATTTACAATAGATTTCTGCGCTGGCCAAATCTGACAACATCTTTCACATTAGGCGCATGGAAACGCCTTTGATCCGTAGGGCTATGGCCCAAGATGCTGCACCACTCGCCCGCGTTATGGCGGCCGCATATGCGCCCTTTGCCCTGACGATCCCCGATCTACCTGATGTCACCTCTGGTCTTGATCACGACATTGCCGATCATTTGGTCTGGGTAGCCATTGCGGGCCAAACGCTTATTGGCGGTCTGGTCGCAATCCGCATGAGCAGTGGTCTGCACATTGCCAATCTCGCGGTTCATCCACGCGCGGGTGGTCAGGGTATCGGCCTGCGCTTTATGCAAACAGCTGAAACCTTTGCGCGGTCTGAAAACCTCATCATGCTTACGTTGGCGACCCATCCCAAAATGCCCAAAAATGTGCAGTTTTACGAAAACTCGGCTGGGCGGTCACCAAAACATCGCCAAACAAGATTGTAATGGCGAAACGCCTCTAAAGATCATCGCCCTTTGGCGCGATTTCCAACAAACTGCGCTCATTCAGCCAAGGGTTCGCCGCAACCCCGCGCCGCAAATATATCTGCGCTAGGGCAGGGCGATCCGTGCGCATATAAATCAGACCCAACCCTGAAAACGCACCAAAATGGCTCGGCTCCAATTCCAACGTCTTCATCAACAAACGCTCCGCCTCATCATCCTGTTCTTGCAGAAAATAGGCAAAAGCCAACTGATTGTACCCTTCGCTGTACGCGGGACAATAGGCCACCAATCGCGCTAAAACACTCTGCGCTCTGGTCAAATCCCCATACCGAATGGCCTCGATCCCCCCATCCAACATCTCTTGCGCCGCCTGATCAGGGGCCGTGCGCCAGAACGTCCACATGTCACTCACCGCCAACCGCCCAGCATTGAACGTTTTCGCGGTGCCTAAGGTTTGCAATAGCTCAGCGCGCGCCAAAGATCGGTCGGGCAAAGGCGGGCACTCTGCAATCGCAGGTGGGGCGAAAAGGAACAGAGCGATGACAAATCGAAGGCGCATAACCCGAATATAGCGCAAAATTTCCAATGAAACCCGTTTAATCAAGTTTTGCCCAATCAGTCACATCACTCTACTGCTCATGTCCCCGATGCCATTTGTTTTCCTCTCGGCACGCAAGGCGGAAATCGCGACCTTCAGATGCGTTGTATATCATATCAGCTCGACATTTAACCAACGCCGTATAGCCTTTTACAAGACCCGGAATTGTTTCCAGAGCGGCTCCATAAAACTGCCCCAAAATGGGCAGCTTTCCCAACACTTCTGTGGCGAACTTCATTTGCGCCCAGTCTGTGAGATTGCCATCAGCCAACGCCGTCGCTGCACCATGAAGCGAGGAGGCGGTGCTTACAAAACTCGAGGCCTTGCCAAATCTGTTATTCACTTCGGGCGGGGCAAGCCACATAAGATGTTTGACATGACCAGCAGTCGAACTGACGGTTTTAATTGTACGGCCAAGTTTCTCCCAATCTTCGTTTTCCTTGTGCTCTTCCGCGACCCAGAACTGGTCGCCCCAATGATTATAGGCCTTCGCCACCTTCACCATCTTGCTATCGACGGATTTGAAATACTCATAAATTGATTTAGGAACTTGAACAGGGTGGTCAAATTGATGCCCACGATACGTTTTTCTGTACATGTCACCCCACCAAAATTCAGTTGTGCTATGCTTTAATTGCCAGCGGCGTGACAGATATCGAAAGGCCTCCTGCAAGTCATCGGCCACCGTGCTCCCGGATCCATCCGTCAAAGAATCTTGAACGGAAGCGAACATTTTGGTGCCAGGTGTCCTTAATGATATCTGCGTTGCGCGATAGTGGATCGCAAACGCTTTGTTCATCGCCGCCAACGTCGCTTCAGCGCCCGCGTTTAATTCCCAAGGGATATCGTCAATTGTTAATACCAATTTTGAGGTACCTTCTTCCCAGCTAACTGTCATGGTCTCTATCCTTTGTTAATGTCACCAAATTCATGATATTTTTCTTTCAAAATACAAAACGGAGCGCGTGATTTCCCCATAAAAACAGGAGCGTCATAAAGGCTTTGCCTGCCGAAAATACCTAAAACCAAACGCGGCACCTCCGCGCAATCAATGTGCAGTAATTTCTTGATACCGAAGGCAAGCGTAGCGCCGATTTCGATCAAACACAGTGACACCTTACACACTTTTGGATGTCGGCAACGGTTCCCGCGTCATCATCACCAATCTGTTGCCCATCAGAAAAATGTTTTTTCGACCGGACCTAATGACAAAATTGGCTCGCATCGGCAGCGATAAGCTGCGAATGAATTAACCCCAGCAGGGGCGGGGTGCGCGATCACAAATACAGCTTATTCACAGACGTAATGCCAGTTTGCGCCATACCGATGGACAGTTCTTGCGTGAACACATCCCACAACTGTTCCAGCCCAGCCTCGCCCGCGCCCGCAATGGCAAACTGCAAAGACCGCCCAAAGAACGCGAAATCCGCGCCCGCGTTCAGCGCCTTCAAAACATCCTCGCCAGATCGCAGACCACTGTCATAAAACAGCGGGAAATCATCGCCCACAGCGGCGCGAATGGCAGGCAACACGTCAATCGGCGCGGGTGCACTCTCCAACTGACGCGACCCGTGGCTTGACACTTGGATCGCATCCACGCCCGCCGCCTTCAACCGTTTCGCGTCCTCCACATCCAGAACACCCTTCACCACCAAATTGCCAGACCACATCTCGCGCAACCTCGCCAGCGTGTCCCAAGTCGCCTTTGCACGGCTCTCGGTGCGATCAAAATCATAGCCATCCATCAAAAAATTCGCCATCTGCGGCTTGCCTGCGAACAGCGACGTCAAAGACCAGCGCGGATGCAGTGCGAAATCCACAAACTGCTTTGGCCCAATGCGAAACGGCATCTTAAACCCGTGGCGCAATTCACGCGGTCGCCGCCCCACCTCTGGCACATCAACCGTCACCACCAGCGTTTCATAGCCCGCCGCCTTGGCCCGTTCCACCAGCGTGAACGTGCCCGCCCCATCACCGCTGAAATACAACTGAAACCAAGCATTCCCTTCAGAAACCTCAAGGATCTGCTCCATCGGCGTCGACGCCACAGTCGAAACCCCATGCGGAACACCATGTTTCGCCGCCAACCGCGCCAACATCAAATCCGCATTCGGCCCCGACAGATTACACATCCCCATCGGCGCAATCCCGAACGGCACCGCAGCCTTACGCCCAAACAAACTGACCGAAGTATCGCGAACCGAAACATCCCGCAAAACCTTCGGCGCCAAGGTCACACCGTCCAAAGCCGCCCGAGCCCGATCCGCTCCCGCTTCAGACCCAGCCGCCCCGTCGATGTAATCAAAAATCATCCAAGGAAGGCGACGCTTCGCCAACCGCCGCGCATCCGCCGCCGAATGAATATTTTTCGCAGATGTCATGACCAATCCCGCACCACAGCTTTCAAAGAGTTGCCTACTATAGACAGCCACACTCACCAGACCCAAAGACCGATTGCAAGGTTAATGGAATGCGAAAGAGGGTTTTCGAAGGCACGCAAGATACCACGCAAAGCAGCGTGCGCTGACATCCTATTTTTTCAATTGCTTAGCGGGTGGCGTTCACAACCACCTCTTGCAACCAGCGCGCTGCAGATGTCATTGGGCGATTCACATAGGTGTCGAGCGTTCGGTTCAGATAACACCAGCGTCCCGCAAAGGAACTGCCCCCAAGCGCCACGCCTATTTGCCCGCCAGCTTCTGCTGCTAAGAACAAAACCTCATCCTCGCCTGCGCTGTTGGTGCGCGTTGCCGCAAAGGTTGCGGCCCCAATGCCAGCAGCCAATGCCACTCCGCCCGCAACGGCAATGCCCCAGCATCCGTGCAAGTCCATGAGGCTAAATGGCTGACATTCCACGATTATACAAGGTGATCCATCGAGCGTCCCTCCGCCAACACTCCCCCCGAGTCCCAATCCGGCACCCCCAAAAGTGACGGTCGCATTTACATCGGCTTCTACACTTTTAAACTTAAAAAAGTACACACCTGCGCCGACAGTTGACGCGCCACCAACCTGCGCAATATGTGTAATTTCCCAATCGGTAACTTGGTCATTTATTGACATTTTAAACTCCTAAAAATTTATTGATAATACGCAGAGCCTGCCACTCCGACGAAAATCGATCAATATTTCTGAAGTAATCGCTAGAAAAAGGCGGCTTTTGGCTGACTTAAACTGCAATATAGAAGAGCAGTCCTGTTCAAAGGTCGTCAAATTAAATAGCGGAGAAACGAGACTTTACGGTGAGCGTAAAGATCAGGAAACCTACCGCCCCAACGCCTTCATCGCCGCCTCAATCCCTTTCAACGTCATGCCGCGCGTCAGCCGCCGAATGAATATGGTTCGCAGATATCATAACCAATCCCGCACCACAGTTTTCAAAGAGTTGCCTATTTTTGACAGCTACCCTCACCAGACCCAAAGACCGATTGCAAGGGTAACGGAATGGGAAAGAGGGTTTCGGGGAGGTGGATGGGGTTCAATTGAAATACTATGATTGTAGCCAATTCATAAGAACATTAGTTTAGCGTGATCGAGATCGAAACTAACAACAACAACCTAGGTAAAAAATCATGTCAGTAAATTGTCCAATCTGCCAAAGCCCTGACACTAAAAATTTAGTACACAGCGACAGTGAGCAGTTTAAGTGTCCAATTTGCTGCGAATTCAAAATTACAGGTTCCGCGCGTAGCACAATGGATAACATCGACTTCGAAAGTAACCCACTTTTTGTTGCATCCATTGGCCACTGGATTCGAGATCAGCAACGGTTTGACCGTGTTCCGATGATTACTTCAGAAGTTGTTTCTAACCACAAAGTAAACCCCCATTTCCCTGATGTTCTAACGCAACTCTCTAACCTTTTGCGTGTTATTGGTGATCTGGTTGGTGAACCTGGTCCCGTGTATCAATTTTCGGCGGCGTCTATCCAATTCAGAGTTGGTTGTAAAAGCGAAGCAGGAGTCATTGGTTTAGTGAAACATCTTCGTGAAAGCCATTCCATTGGCGGGGGTGAGTCAAGCTATAAAAATTCTTCAAACATGCAGATAGGCCTAACGGTTTCTGGGTGGATCGAATACGAGAGAATTCTCGCTGACAATAATGTCGGGCGAAAGGCTTTCATTGCGATGCCGTTTGGCAAGCCAGACTTGGACGACGTCTGGTTACCAAAACTACGCGCAGCGGTTGATCAAACAGGATATAAACTTGAGCGAGTAGATGATAATCCAGAACCGGGCTTAATTGATACCCGTATGAAACTTCAAATAAAGTCAGCGCGATTTCTACTAGTAGAGCTTACCCACAGTAATTCAGGAGCTTACTGGGAGGCTGGCATGGCTGAAGGACTTGGTAAGCCTGTCATTTATCTTCGTAGAGATGACGATTCCATGAAGGCGCATTTCGACGTCGAGCATTCGTTTCGCGTCCAATGGGATGCCGCCAATATGGACTTCGCAATTGAAACCGTAAAAGCGACGATCCGCAATTCAATGCCCGATGCCATCATGAATGATTAAATAGGTGGTGCTGAAATCCTCACCGCCCCAATTCCTTCATCGCCGCTTCAATCCCCTTCAGCGTCATCCCAAACATCCGCTGCTTGAAAATTTCCTGCATCAACACGGTGGAATGGGTGTACTGCCAATACTGTTCCTTCACAGGATTGATCCAAACTGACCCCGGCCATTGTTCTTGCGCGCGCTCCAGCCAGACCTGACCCGGTTCCTCGTTCCAATGCTCGTTGGCACCGCCTTTGTAGACAATTTCATAGGGCGACATCGACGCGTCACCGACAAAAATACATTTGTAATCAGAGCCATAGGTCCGCAACACTTCATGCGTTGAAATCTGCTCCGTCCAGCGCCGTTTGTTGTCTTTCCAAACGCCCTCATACAGGCAGTTGTGGAAATAAAAATATTCCATGTGCTTGAACTCGGTCTTGGCGGCCGAAAACAGCTCCTCGATCATCTTAATGTAGGGGTCCATCGATCCGCCAATATCTAAGAATAACAGCACCTTAACCGCATTGCGTCGTTCTGGCCGCGTCACCACATCCAGATAACCATTTTCGGCGGTTTGGCGAATGGTGCCGTTCAAATCCAGCTCGTCATCCGCGCCAGATCGTGCCCATTTGCGCAACCGTTTCAGCGCGACCTTAATATTGCGCGTGCCCAGTTCAACACTGTCATCCAAATTGCGGAAATCCCGCTTGTCCCAAACCTTCGTCGCCTTCTGATGGCGACTTTCGTTCTGCCCAATGCGCACGCCCTCAGGATTGTAGCCATAGGCCCCAAACGGCGACGTCCCTGCCGTGCCAATCCACTTGTTACCGCCCTGATGCCGCTTTTCCTGCTCTTTCAGGCGTTCTTTCAGCGTTTCCATCAGCTTATCAAACCCGCCGAGGCTCTCGATCTCGGCCATTTCCTCCGCGCTCAGGTGCTTTTCCGCTAGCTTGGTCAGCCAATCGTCGGGCACATCTACCGCGTTTAAAATGTCGTCCACGTTCAGGTTTTCCATGCCCTTGAACACATCCGCAAACACCAGATCGAATTTATCCAGATTGCGCTCGTCCTTGACCATCGTGGCCCGCGCAAGGAAATAAAACCCCTCCACATCGTATAAAACCAGCCCCGTTTTCATCGCTTCCAGAAACGATAAATACTCCCGCAAACTCACAGGTATTTTCGCCGCCCTCAGGGCCTCAAAGAAGCGTAGAAACATCTCAGACCCAACCTTGCCAATCGGCAATCACCGTGGCGACCAGCGCAAACAGAAACAGCGCCAGCCCGTGAACAAACGCGTATTGCAACTGATCAAGGCCCGTGCCCTCCATCTTGCGCGCACGCCACCAACCGATCACGGCGCCGATAAAAAATGCAGGAATTGCAAACATGGTTTAACCCTTTGTTTCTGGAAGTTGCGGGATCAAACCCGCGATAATCTTCAGCCGATGATTGATTTCGCCTGGCTCATAAACGCCGTATTGGCCCCAGCCGATCGCCTCTTGGCGCAGCTCGTTTGCTTGCGCAATGCGGCCCTCATGCTCATAAATCGCCGCTTTCATTGCCAGCAAACTAAACAGCAACCGCCCGTTCTGCGCGCTTTTCGCAGCCACCAATGACGGTTCAATGTAGCGCAACGCTTGGCCCAACTCACCCGCGGAAATGGACAAAGACGCCATCTGCAACGCCGCCTGCGCGGTATGAATGTCATACGGCCCAAAGGCCTGCACAAAATTGGCATAGGCCCGCGCGTAATCGCTTGCAGCAGTGCGCGGATCACGCGCGGAATTTACCCGCGCGCTGGCATAATAACTGAACCCCAACCGATGATCTGAAATGCCAACTTGCCGCGCGATTTTCACCGCTTTGCTGGCCGATGCCACACGCGCATCTGAATTGCCACGCGCCCCAAGCGCGGCCTCGATCGCCTTGCTCCACGCCTCTGGCGTTTCTTGCAAACGGCGCGCAGCCAATCCAACGCCGCGCGGATTTAGCCGCTGCAGCAGGGCTGGCAACACGGCGGCCACCTCGTGTTTGGCCATGCCAGAGCGCAGCTCTGGCGCGTAAAACACCCGCAACAACAGCATGTCATAGGATGTTAAAACGATGTGAAAGTTATCATCGTTATAAACGCTATCGGGCACACGGTATAAATCGTTCAACGGGCCGAGCGCTTGGGCCAATTCTTCGTGCAGACAGTCGCGTGCATCTTGGGGGGACACATCCACAGGCATGAAAATCGCGGCGCGTGTGCGCTCCGTCAACGATGTCCAATCCGAACGCCGACTAAACCTGTTTTTGCGAAATTCCGCCCAACTTCCCATGCGTGGCACAACGATACAGGCCGCATTGGGTGCCGCGCGGTACAACTGGCGTTTCGGGATCAGCTCAATCACGATGTTTGCGGAACTGGGTGCCGAAACACGGCTAATCGGCACGTTGCCTTCATTTTGCAGGCGCGACAACAAGCGATCCAAATCACGGCTGACAACCTTGTTCGGGGCATTCACCAACGCCACACTGATCGGCCCTTCAAAGCGCGAAATCCGCGACAATGTTTGCCCGCTTTCCAGCGCGAAAGCGTAATCAAGAAACTCTTCAAAAATATCCACGTTGGATCGCGCCACACCGCGGGGCGCAGCGGTGGCCGGAAACAGGCTCATCGCTGGGAAGCTCACAGCGGGGTCAGATCGTTTTGACACCGTCGTCAAAGGGCTGGAACACGCCGCCAAGGCCAATGCGGCCAATCCAAAACCAAAACCACGTAATATGTTCATACTTGATACTTTACAAAAGGGCTGAGCGTCGCGACGCCGTCATATAATTTCCGTGCCACAGCATTATCGCCGGCGGTAAACCACCAAACCTGCTCGCAGCCGTGTTCTTTGGCGTGATCAACCACTGCGTCAATCATCGCCTTACCCGCACCCGTGCCACGCACATTAGGGCGCACATATAAGTCATTCAAATAAATACGATTTTCTGGACCCCAGAAATAGCGATGATACAGGAAGTTCACAATTCCAACCACGCCATGCTCTGGCGTTTCAGCCACCATCGCAAACATCTGCTCGTCTGGATCATGAATGCGCCGCCACGTTTCGGCGTAAACATCCTCGCCGCGCGACGTTTCATAAAACGCCAGATAATCGCACCACAGCTCGCGCCAAACGGCTTCATCTGCCGCGCTTACATATCGAACTGTCGTGCTCAACGCTGCCCCCGCGCCATAAATGCAAGGCGTTCAAACAAATGCACATCCTGCTCGTTTTTCAACAACGCACCGTGCAGCTTGGGCAGGGCATCTTTGCCATCGCGTTTCATATCGGACGGGTCCAAATCTTCGACAAGCAACAGCTTTAACCAATCCAATACCTCGGACGTGCTCGGTTTTTTCTTCAGTCCCGGTGTTTCGCGAATTTCATAGAACTGCGTCAACGCTTCGGCCACCAACTCGGGCTTAATTCCTGGAAAGTGCACATCGACGATCTGTTTTAACACGTCCGCCTCTGGGAAACGAATATAGTGAAAGAAACACCGACGCAAAAATGCATCTGGCAGCTCTTTTTCGTTGTTCGACGTGATAATCACAATCGGGCGCACCTTGGCTTTGATGGTTTCGCCCGTCTCATAGACGTGAAACTCCATCTTATCCAATTCTTGCAGCAAATCATTCGGGAACTCGATATCCGCTTTGTCGATCTCGTCGATCAGCAGAACAATCCGCTCCTCGGCATCAAACGCCTGCCAAAGCTTGCCCTTTTTGATGTAGTTCTTCACGTCATGCACACGTTCTTCGCCCAACTGGCTGTCACGCAGGCGAGAAACCGCATCATATTCGTACAGGCCCTGCTGGGCTTTGGTCGTGGATTTGATATTCCACTCCAAAATAGGCAGTTTCAACGCCTTCGCCACTTGCAGCGCCAATTCCGTTTTACCCGTGCCCGGTTCGCCTTTCACCAGCAACGGGCGCTCCAATGCGATCGCCGCGTTCACTGCCACTGTCAAATCGTCAGTGGAAACATACTGTTTAGTACCTTCAAACTTCATTTTTTCGCATATCCCTGCTAAGTTAGCCGCAATCTAGAGATCGCGTCACAATGCTGCAAGTCGTGTATCAACTGGGGGTGACATTACCCTACGACTCGGCTAAATGAAGCTCAAATCAAAGCGAATTGTTTTGAACAAGATGCGGAATTCCGACGCAAACATACGCCACTGAGCGAGGTGGCAAGCTTGCAAAGCATCGGGATACGCTGACAAAGCAAGACGCTTATTTTTGGGTGAAGTGCGTGATGTCTCAAACTGCGAATAAATCTAAGGAGAATATGGTGAAAGCCGAAGTTATTCTTGATGCCGATTATCGTCCGGCCGATGACGAACCGTTTATGAATGAACGTCAGACAGAATATTTCCGTCGTAAGTTAAACGACTGGAGAACTGATTTAATGTCTGACAGCAAAGACACCATCGAAGGCATGCAAGAAGGTGCGCGGGCAATCCCCGACGTGGCTGATCGTGCCTCCGAAGAAACAGACCGGTCGCTTGAATTGCGCACACGGGATCGTGCCCGCAAACTGGTCGCCAAAATCGAAAGCGCATTGCGCCGCATCGACGATGGATCTTACGGCTATTGCGATTCAACGGGCGAACCTATTTCCCTGAAACGGTTGGATGCACGCCCAATCGCGACCTTGTCCCTAGAGGCACAAGAACGCCACGAGCGCAAAGAGCGTGTGCACCGTACAGATTAAGCTCTTTCTGCCTGCTTACTCAGTACGTGTTAAAAGATTCTAAAACCGACGCACCCTCGCGTCGGTTTTTTGCGTTTTGGCGCAGCGTTTCTATTTTTTTGGTGGCCAGCTCAGGCCCGAATTGACGCGAAAAGGGCAGGGGTGTTGCGTCAAAGGTTAACGCGTGTGCCCAACCAAAAGTGCCATACACGTGCCATACGCTTTGCATACCGTTTGCATACGCTTTGCGGACATTTTTCGCAGGCAGGAAAACGGCGTTTTTGAGCAAACCTTAACGGGGCGGCCTCACAGGGTGCGCGACGCATCTTTAAAGGCAAAAGGCTTCATATTCTCACCATGTTCGTCCAGAAATTTCTGCACCCGCGCAGGGTCGTGGCGGGCCAGGCTGCGCAGCCACCAGCTGACAGATTTTTGAATAAACCATTCAGGATCAGTAACATAGCCAGCGGCCCAGCCCAAAATACGATCCCGTTGCGCCAGCTCGTTTTCTTTGGGGTAATTCGATTTGGTCCAAGGCAGCGTCATCACCAATGCTGCACGGCGCACCCACATGTTTTCGTCGGTGGTCCACGCTTCAATCTGATCAAGCCGTTTATCGTTCAAAAACAACCGTCTAGCCCCAGCACCACAGGCATGATCCGCCACCGCCCAAGCATCAAAAGTCGGCACCCAGCGGCAGATTTCATCCCAAACCGCGTCATCAGGATTGATCCGCGCTTGCGTCAGCAATTTTGCCGCTGCAACCTTGGCTTCGTGGATGTCAGAATCCCATAAAAATGCAGCAATCTCAATGCGCTGCGGGATGTCTGTTTCCTTACGCCACGCCTTATACAGCGTATCAATATCAGGGTTCGCAATGCCCAAATACCGTCGTTCAACCTTGTGATACGCCGCCATTTCACCGGCCTTCACAGGCTCGGCTAAGGCTTCCAACTGACTCAGTGCGTCTTGCGGCGTCATTCCACTGTCACAGACTTCGCCAAATTGCGCGGCTGATCCACATCAGTTCCCTTGTAAACCGCTGTATGATAAGCTAAAAGTTGCGCTGGCACTGCGTAAACAATAGGCGCCAAAAACGAGTGCACAGACGGCATAACAATGGTTTGCCACGCCCCATCACCCGCCTCTTTTGCACCCTTCGCATCGGTCACCAAAATGATCTTTCCGCCCCGCGCCATAACTTCTTGCATGTTGGAAACTGTTTTATCAAACAACTCGTCACTCGGTGCAAAAACAACCACGGGAATGTTTTCATCGACCAACGCAATCGGCCCGTGTTTCAATTCCCCAGACGCATAACCTTCGGCGTGTATGTAACTGATTTCTTTCAGTTTTAATGCACCTTCTAGCGCCAGAGGGAACATTGAGCCGCGCCCTAAAAACAGTGCATCGCGTGAATTTACCAACTGCGCACAGGTCTTCTTGATGACCGCTTCCTGCTCCAGCGCTGCGTTCAAAATGCCCGGCAAACCATTCAGCGCCGCCACCAATTCCGCCTCGCCGTCGCCGTCCAATTGCCCATGTTCACGCGCCGCCTTGATTGCAAGGGCCGCCAAAACCGTCAACTGACAGGTGAACGCCTTTGTCGATGCAACCCCAATCTCAACGCCCGCCAAAATCGGCAGTGAAACATCCGCCTCACGCGAAATAGAGCTTTCTGGGGAGTTCACAATCGCCACAGTTTTATCAACGTTTTCAGAACAATAGCGCAATGCTGCGAGGGTATCTGCTGTTTCGCCAGACTGGCTTACAAAGAACGCAAAAGAGTTCTGCGATAGGGGTGGTTCGCGGTAGCGAAACTCGGATGCGATATCCAATTCCACTGGCAAGCGGGCAATCTGTTCAAACCAGTATTTCGCCACGTGACAGGCCAAATATGCCGTTCCGCAGGCGACCATCGTCACCTTTTCGATTTTAGAAAAATCTAAATCGACATTGGGCAACATGATTTGTTTACCATTTGCGTGTACATATTGTTTCACAGCCTCGGCAATTACCGTTGGTTGTTCGGCAATTTCTTTTGCCATGAAATGTTTATACAGGCCTTTGTCGGCAGAAATCACACCGTGGGAAATTTCACGCATTTCTCGATTGGCCAAAGAACCAGCAGAATCTGTGATTTCCAGCGAATTACGGGTCAAAACTGCAAAATCACCTTCTTCAAGGTAGGTCACTTTGTTTGTCATCGGTGCAAGCGCAAGGGCATCTGATCCGACATACATTTCGCCGTCACCATGTCCTATGGCCAACGGTGATCCTTTTCTTGCGGCGACCAGCAAGTCTTCCTGACCGTCGAACAAGAAACACAGCGCATAAGCACCGTCCAAACGTGCAACTGTTTGACGCGCGGCTTCAACAGGTTCAACACCTTGTTTTAAAATGCTTTCGCACAATTTTACAACGGTTTCAGTATCTGTTTCCGTTTCAAAAGTTGCGCCCTTTGCGGCCAACTCTTCGCGCAATTCGCGGTAGTTTTCGATAATCCCATTGTGCACCACGGCCACATCACCAGCTTGATGGGGGTGGGCATTTTGCACATTCGGCGCGCCGTGGGTCGCCCAACGAGTGTGCCCAATTCCCGCCTTGCCGCGAATGGGCTCATGGACCAATTTGTCTGACAGGTTCACCAATTTACCCACCGCACGGCGGCGTTCCAGCTTGCCGTTGTGAACAGTCGCGATCCCCGCACTGTCATAACCGCGATATTCCAAGCGCTTTAGCCCATCCACAAGGATCGGTGCAGCTTCGTGATTTCCCAGAATGCCAACAATGCCGCACATGCTATTTATCCTTATTTTTTGCAGCTTTGGCTGCCTTTAGTCGGTTCATTAGCCGCAAGGCTAATCCCGGTTTATTTGCTTGTTTTGCCCGCGAAATCGCCATTGCCGTATCTGGCACATCGCTTGTGATAACGGACCCAGATCCTGTCATCGCATCGTCGCCAACCCGAACAGGGGCGACCAGTGCCGTGTTTGATCCGATGAACGCACGTTTGCCGATGACCGTTTTATGTTTGAACACCCCATCATAGTTGCAGGTGATTGTTCCCGCACCAATATTTGCGCCATCACCCACATCTGCATCGCCAATATAGGACAGGTGATTGACCTTTGCGCCTTCACCAATGAACGCGGCCTTTATTTCCACGAAATTGCCAACCCGCGCGCCGTTTCCGATCTCGGCTCCGGGGCGTAATCTGGCGTAGGGGCCGACCACGGCTTCTTGGCTGATATGGCATCCCTCAAGGTGCGAAAATGCGCGGATCAGCGCGCCTGTTTCCACAGTAACGGCAGGGCCAAAAACCACATTCGGTTCAATAACCACATCTCGCCCAACATAGGTATCATAGGCGAAAAACACGGTGTCGGGCGCGTGCATTGTTACGCCATTTTCCAAAGCGTCGGCACGTTGACGGATTTGAAATGCAGCATCTGCTGCGGCCAAATCAGCACGGGAATTTACCCCCATCGTTTCAGCCTCAGTGCAGGTGATCGCGGCGCACGTCTGCCCTTTGGCCCGTGCCAATCCGACGATGTCTGTCAGGTAGTATTCACCACTTGCGTTGTCGTTTCCAACAGCATCAATCAGCGTGAACAAATTGGCCCGATCCGCACAAATAACCCCAGAATTACAAAGCGTTATGGCAAGCTGTTCAGGGCTGGCATCTTTTGCCTCAACAATCGCATCCAAGCCGCCATCCGCGTCTGTTACCAAACGGCCATAACGCCCAGGAATCTGCGCTTCAAAGCCCAGCACGACAACTCCCGCACCGTTTTGGCGCGCGTCCAACATGCGGCGCAGCGTGTCTTCTTGGATGAAGGGTGTGTCGCCATACAGAACGATCACATCGCCGTCAAAATCGGCTAAGGCTTCGCTCGCTTGCTGAACGGCATGGGCGGTACCCAATTGCTCGTCCTGGCTCACTATTGCGACGTCGGGTGCGAATGCGGTTGCGGCTGTGCCAACTTCTTCGCCGCCATGACCTGTCACCACCACGATGCGAGCGGCTTCAATGGATTGCGCCGATAACATGGCATGCGCCAACAACGGTGCGTGCGCCACTTCGTGCAGCACTTTTGGAAGGTTTGATTTCATGCGGCTGCCTTGTCCGGCTGCCAGAATTACCACTGCGACAGGCATTTTGCCCCCTGCGTTTCTTTGTTTTTCCATCTGATAGCGTGAAAATGGCGATACAGAAAGCCCCGCGTCCTCAAGAAAGCTTTCATTGCGTTACAGCCTGTGGCAACAGGATGCGGAAGAGCGCGTAAAGAGGGCGATATGAAGTCAGTTATTTTTGATCTTGATGGCACGTTGGCGGATACCAGCGCAGACCTTATCGCGGCGGCAAATGCCTGTTTTGAACAGCTAGGACAGGGTAAACCGCTTGATCCTGTTGCCGATGCGTTAACGGCATTTCACGGCGGGCGTGCGATGTTGCGATTGGGGTATCAGCGGGTCCAACAGGATTGGACCGAAGACCTTGTTGATGCGCAATACCCTGTTTTGCTTGATTATTACGCGGATCATATCGCGGTTCACACCACGCTTTATCCAAATGTTATCCCTGTTTTGGAGGAGTTGCGGCGCCGTGGATACGCCCTTGGGATTTGTACGAATAAGCCTGAAGGGTTGGCTGAAACGCTGATGGGGCAGTTGGGTATTCGTGATATGTTTGGGGCGCTTCTTGGGGCCGATACGCTGCCCGTACGCAAACCTGATCCCGAACATCTTTGGGAAACCATCCGCCGCGTTGGTGGGGATTTGGGGCGTTCGGCGTTGATCGGGGATACCGATAATGATCGTTCGGCGGCGCGAAATGCCAATGTTCCGAGCGTTTTGGTAACTTTCGGGCCGTCTGGTCGCGCGATTGAAGCATTAGAACCAGAAGCGTTGCTGAACCATTATGATGAATTGCCAGACTTGGCGGATCGGCTGATTTCCTGACTGGTTTTGGAATTCCAGAAACCATTGCTTCGCCTTTGCGAAAGGTTCCCTGCGATGGCTTGATCCGATACGCGCGATAATGCTTCAAAGTATGAAACGAACAAAAGGCCTGTGTCTGTGAGCTATAAATTTACTGGAAATTTCACCCAGCAGGAATCGCTGCCAGAAGAATCTATTGAGGCAGCGATTGCCGTGATGCGTCACGGGCGGTTGCATCGTTATAACTTGGCGGATGGCGAACAGGGCGAAACTGCGTTGTTGGAACAGGAGTTTGCTGCCTATACGGGCGCAAAATACTGTGTGGCCGTTGCATCGGGTGGATACGCTTTGGCCTCTGCCTTGCGTGCGTCAGGGGCGCAGGCTGGGGATGCTGTCTTAACCAACGCCTTCACGCTAGCGCCTGTTCCCGGGGCGATTGCGAACGCTGGGTGTACGCCCATATTTGTTGAGGTCACGCACAATCTTGTGATGGATTTGGCTGATCTGAAAGTGAAGATCGCGAGTAGTCGCGCCAGGTATTTAATGCTCAGCCACATGCGCGGGCATTTGGTAGATATGGATGCGCTTATGGCGATCTGTGATGGCGCTGGCGTTGTGGTGATTGAGGATTGCGCCCACACGATGGGGGCGTTTTGGGATGGCGTGGCGAGCGGGCGGCATGGTGTTGCGGGGTGTTATTCCACCCAGACGTTCAAGCATTTGAACTCGGGTGAGGGCGGATTGCTGATCACGGATGACGCCGAATTGGCGGCGCGTGCGATCATGCTTTCGGGGTCGTACATGCTGTTTGAACGCAACGGCGCAGGGCCAGAAAAAGAAGTATTTGACCAGATCAAATTGGAAACGCCAAACTGTTCAGGGCGCATGGATAACCTGCGTGCCGCAATCTTACGACCGCAATTGCGCGCCTTGGATGCGCAATGTGCCGCGTGGAATGAACGTTACAAACGGGTTGAATCTGGATTGCAAAATGCGACGGGGATTAAGGTTATCGAACGGCCTGAGAAAGAGGCTTACGTGATGTCCTCGTTTCAATTTCTGTGTCCAGAATTGAGCGATGCCCAGATGATTGATGTCCAGAAACGTACAGGAAACCGCGGTGTGGAGCTGAAGTGGTTTGGGGCAGACAGCCCCGTTGGTTTCACGTCGCGCCATGACAGCTGGACCTATGCTGAGGCGCAAAACCTGCCCCAAACGGATCGTGTTTTGGCAGGCTTGTTTGATATGCGATTGCCGCTGACGTTCACGTTAGAAGACTGCGATATGCTGGCCGCGATCATTCGCGAGGAAGTTGGCGCTGTCTATCAGGCGGGCTGATTGCATTCAGGCTAGACATTGAGAATTCAATACGTATTATGTGAACAACTGTTCAATTAAATTATCTGGGAGCCTGCCATGTTTACCTCCTCCATGAATTTTGCTTGCGGCGAAGACATCGAAGCTCTGCGCGATATGGTCCATCGTTGGGCGCAAGAGCGTGTTGCTCCGATGGCGGCTGAAATCGACAGCACTAATGTTTTTCCAAAGGAATTGTGGAAAGAGATGGGCGATCTTGGCTTGCTAGGCGTGACCGTTGCTGAGGAATTCGGTGGCGCAAATATGGGGTATCTGGCTCATACGATTGTGGTGGAAGAAATCGCACGGGCGTCGGCCTCTGTTTCCTTGTCTTACGGGGCGCATTCCAATCTGTGTGTCAATCAAATCGCGCTGAACGGCACGGAGGAGCAAAAGCAAAAATATCTGCCAAAACTGATTTCTGGCGATCATGTGGGTGCGCTAGCGATGTCCGAAGCAGGCGCGGGATCCGATGTTGTTTCAATGAAGCTGAAAGCGGAAAAGAAGAACGGGTATTACACGCTGAACGGCACTAAATACTGGATCACAAACGGCCCAGATGCCGATACTCTGGTGGTTTATGCCAAGACTGATCCAGACGCAGGGCCGCGCGGAATGACGGCGTTTCTGATTGAAAAGGAAATGGTTGGATTTTCGACTGGTGCGCATTTCGACAAGCTGGGCATGCGCGGATCAAACACGGCGGAGCTGATTTTCGATAACGTCGAAGTGCCGTTCGAGAATGTTTTAGGGGGCGATGAAAAAGAGGGCAAAGGCGTGAATGTGCTGATGTCCGGACTGGATTTTGAACGTGTTGTGCTGTCTGGCATTGGTGTTGGCATCATGCATTCGATCCTTGATCACATCATGCCCTACATGGTGGAGCGTAAGCAGTTCGGCCAAAGCGTTGGCAATTTCCAATTGATGCAGGGCAAGATCGCAGACATTTACACCAATATGAACTCTGCTCGGGCTTATGTTTACGCCGTCGCAGGGGCCTGTGATCGGGGTGAAGTGACCCGTCAGGATGCGTCCGCTTGTGTGCTGTATTCATCTGAAAAGGCGATGGAAATGGCGGTTCAGGGTGTGCAAGCGATGGGCGGTGCTGGCTTCTTGAACGATAGCCCGTTGTCACGGATCATGCGGGATGCGAAACTGATGGAGATCGGGGCTGGCACATCGGAAATTCGTCGGATGTTGACGGGCCGCGAACTTATGAAATTACAGGAGGCGTAATGCCACTTTATCGTACTTTGATTGCTGCCAGCGTTGCTGGTTTGATGGGTTTTGCAGGCGCTGCGCAAGCCGCTGACGGGGAGTCCCATCAAAGCGAAGTGATCGCTTGTTTGTCCAAGATGGATGCAGGAACCACTTGGGATCAGTGCCGAACCAAAATGTTTGAGCCCTGTGCCGAGGAAGAAGTTGGGTCCGAACCACATCTTGCGTGTTTGGAAGTGCAAAATAAGGCTTGGCAGGATCAGGTTGATGCCAGCATCGCTGAATTGAACACAAAACTGACGCCTGATGCGACGGGGCAGTTGAATGAATTGCTCGATCAATGGTTCGGGTATTTAAAAGGCAAATGCGAAGCCGTTGCGACAGAAAAAGCTGGCATTAGTGCTGCGGCCGCTGGGTTGGGGTGCGAGATTAGCGAATTTGCAGGGCTCGCGACAGAATTTAATTCCTGTTTGATCGGCAAGTCTGAATCGCCTTATTGCGAACTCAAGAAAGAGTGAGGCAGCACTTTGAAACTTAAATCCACCATCAGGTCTGACAGCCCAGAAGCACAGGTACGTATTGCGGCACATGCAGATGCGCTTGCCATCGTGGCAGAGGCCGCGCGTTTGGCGGCTGAAGGCGGTGGAGAGCGGTCTCGTGAGCGCCACGTTTCACGCGGTAAAATGCTGCCGCGCGAACGAGTTGCAAACCTGCTGGACGCTGGTTCTCCGTTCCTCGAGATTGGGGCGACTGCTGCGCATCAAATGTACGACGGTGCTGCGCCCTGTGCAGGTGTAATTGCGGGTGTCGGTCGGGTGAATGGCCGTCAGGTTATGGTTGTGTGCAACGATGCGACGGTCAAAGGCGGCACGTATTATCCGCTGACCGTGAAAAAGCATCTTCGCGCGCAAGAAATTGCCGAAGAAAACCATCTGCCGTGCGTTTATTTGGTGGATAGCGGTGGCGCGAACCTGCCCAACCAAGACGAAGTGTTCCCAGATCGTGATCACTTTGGGCGTATCTTTTTCAACCAAGCGAACATGAGCGCCAAGGGCATTCCTCAGATTGCGGTGGTGATGGGGTCGTGTACGGCGGGTGGGGCCTATGTGCCTGCCATGTCTGACGTTTCGATCATAGTCAAAGAACAGGGTACGATTTTTCTGGCGGGGCCGCCGTTGGTAAAAGCAGCCACGGGCGAAGTGATCAGTGCAGAAGAGCTGGGCGGTGGTGATGTTCACACACGCCTGTCTGGTGTGGCGGATTATTTGGCTGATGATGACGCGCATGCGCTGGAGTTGGCGCGATCTGCTGTTACGGCGCTCGGTCCAACGCAGCCTGCGCAAATTGCAAGGCGAGAGGTGGTGCAGCCTGATCTGGACGCCGAGAGCATTCTGGCTGTTGTTCCAGCTGATCTAAAAACGCCCTATGATATTCGCGAAGTGATTGCGCGTGTTGTTGATGGCTCCGAGTTTGACGAGTTTAAGGCGCGGTTCGGCACGACGTTGATTTGCGGGTTTGCCCACATCGAAGGCATGCCCTGTGGGATTATCGCCAACAATGGAATCCTGTTTTCGGAAAGCGCGCAAAAGGGTGCGCATTTCGTAGAGCTGTGTTCGCAGCGCAAAATCCCATTGATCTTTTTACAAAATATCACGGGTTTTATGGTTGGACAAAAAGCCGAGGCCGAGGGCATCGCACGTCACGGTGCCAAACTGGTAACGGCTGTGGCAACAACATCCGTTCCTAAGATCACTGTGGTGGTCGGCGGATCGTTTGGCGCTGGGAATTATGGCATGGCGGGGCGAGCCTATTCGCCGCGTTTTATGTGGTCTTGGCCAAACAGCCGCATTTCTGTGATGGGCGGTGAACAGGCTGCTGGCGTGCTGGCAACTGTGAAACGGGATGGCATGGAACGGCGCGGCGAGGCATGGTCATCCGAAGAAGAAACCGCATTCAAAAAGCCGACGCTGGATATGTTTGAAGAGCAGAGCCACCCGCTCTATGCTTCCGCGCGGATGTGGGACGACGGGATTATCGACCCGCGCAAGACCCGCGACGTTTTGGCCCTGTCGCTGCAAGCTTGCTTGGATCGCCCAATAGAAGACACACGCTTTGGCGTGTTCCGTATGTAAAGATGAGTAATATAGGTTCGCGAGTTTCAGGGGTAATTTCTGGGTGGTCTCTGCCGAGTATGACGCGGGACGCAGAGATCGACGTCTATTTTGTTCACTCATCATCTGATCCTGAAGATTACTTCTTTCTATTCGATTTTGAAACTTTTGTTGAAAGATCAAAGGGTGGCATATTTGTGCGCTTTAAACTTCGTGTCTTTGCGGGCCGAAGCGATTTCGGACGTTTGGTGTTTGCGAGACAATTTAGGCAAGTGTTTGCCGGTGAGTTTGATGAAATGCGGAGCGAGCTTTCCGCAAAATCAGGAAAGAGTGGTTGGCTCGATTGGAGTTTCCCATTTAGCGTGGCTTCAGATCTAATTGGCGGTTTTGTGGCGAATTTGGTCTTGGCGATTGCTCTTTCTGTAGGTGGGAAGCTGTTTGGCGGTATATCGGTGCCTAAGTTTTTAAAGAGAAAATCTGCTACGATAAAATTGGAAGAAGAAATTGATCAAACAAAGAGTCAGGTCGAAAATGCCCTTACTGTGATTGATGTTGTGCTACATCCTGAACTGCTTGCGCATGCGCGGACGTTTGGGGCTGTTTCTGGGCTCCAAGATTTGGACCCTGACGCATGGCCTTTGCCAGATTATGTACGAACGCATTTAATGCAGGCCAAAAGTGGCTCATGGTGGTAGGAAAAACATGTTCTCAAAGATCTTAATCGCGAACCGTGGAGAGATTGCTTGTCGGGTGATTGACACCTGTCGCAAATTGGGTGTCGCAACGGTGGCTGTTTATTCAGATGCGGATGCGAATGCGCGGCATGTGGAAATGGCGGATGAAGCCGTTCGTTTAGGGCCAGCGCCTGTAGCTGAGAGTTACTTGCGCGGCGATGCGATCATTCAGGCGGCGTTGGATACGGGGGCGCAGGCTGTACATCCTGGCTATGGCTTTTTGTCGGAAAATCCTGATTTTGCGCAGGCCTTAGCAGATGCGGGGCTGGTGTTCATCGGGCCAAGTGGCGATGCAATTCGGGCGATGGGCCTCAAGGACGCCGCTAAGGTTTTAATGGAACAGGCGAATGTGCCCGTTGTTCCTGGATATCACGGCGCGGATCAAGATGATGGTTTGTTGGCGAAAGAAGCTGGCAAAATCGGGTATCCAGTTCTTATCAAGGCCGTTGCGGGTGGCGGTGGTAAGGGGATGCGTTTGGTCGAAGCGGCATCTGAGTTTTCAGAAGCGTTGCAATCGGCACGATCCGAAGCAAAGGCATCTTTTGGTAATTCTGACGTTCTGGTTGAGAAATTCGTTTCTAACCCGCGCCACATCGAAATTCAGGTGTTTGGCGACACGCATGGAAATGCGGTGCATTTGTTCGAGCGGGACTGTTCCCTGCAACGACGCCATCAAAAAGTTATCGAAGAAGCCCCTGCGCCTGACATGCCCGAAGCCCTTCGTGCGGCGATGGGCAAGGCGGCAGTGCGTGCGGCCAAAGCGATTGGGTACGCAGGTGCGGGGACCGTTGAGTTTATCGTGGATGGCTCTGGTCCGCTGCGTGAAGACGGGTTCTGGTTCATGGAAATGAACACTCGTTTGCAGGTGGAACATCCTGTAACGGAGGCAATTACGGGCCAAGACCTTGTGGAATGGCAGTTGCGCGTGGCTGATGGTGAGCCGCTGCCAAAGACGCAAGATGAATTGACGATAAATGGCTGGGCCTTTGAGGCGCGGATTTATGCAGAGGATGCGGGCAAGGGTTTTTTACCGTCCATTGGCACGCTGTCCCATTTGCAGTTTCCAACCAATGCGCGTGCAGACACGGGTGTGCGTGCAGGGGATGCGATTACGCCGTTTTACGATCCTATGATTGCGAAATTGGTGGTTCATGGCCCCACGCGTGATGTGGCGCTGGGCAAATTGACAGCTGCGCTTGCGGGCACGCAGGTTGCTGGGTGCACGACGAATATCGGGTTTTTGCGTGCGCTTTCGCAGCACGAAGGTTTCTCCAAAGGCGAGGTCGACACGGGGTTGATTGCGCGCGATCAGGACGCCTTGGTTGCAGAGGAAGCGCCAACTCCAGCGGAATGGGCAATGGTCGCTGTTGCACTCGCGAAGCTTGACGATCCAAAGCCGCACCAAGGGTTTAATATCTGGGCTGCGTTAAAACGATCTGTCCACGTCGCGTGGAGAGAGGAACAACGGATTGTTGCTGTGTATTGCGAACATCCACATAAAATGGTGGCGCATGTTGACGGTGAAGACATTCATATTGATCTGCATCAGGGTTGGAAGGTTAATGGCGTTAAGCCGCCAGTCGACGTTGTCTCGCACAGCGGCGGTGTCAGCCTGTTCGGGGCACAGACCCAGCATTTCAAGCTGGTTGATCTGCTGGATCGCGCCGCGACAGTGGCTGGCGGGGCAGGGACGATCATCGCGCCGATGCCAGGTTCAGTGAAGGACGTGATTTTTGCGCAAGGTGACGCGGTCAAACAAGGGGACACGCTGATGATCCTTGAGGCGATGAAAATGGAACATCGTTTAACCGCGCCGTTTGATGGCACAATTGCCGAGATGAATGCCGTAGCAGGTGGGCAAGTCGCCGATGGCACCGTGCTAGCGGTGATCGAAGAGGCTGAGACATGACGGAGCGCGCCGAGGTATTCGAAGTTGGCCCGCGTGATGGATTGCAAAACGAAAAGGCCCTGATTTCAACCGCGCAAAAGGTTGAATTGGTTGATCACCTATCTGATTGCGGCTTTCGTCGCATAGAGGTGGCAAGTTTTGTGTCGCCCAAATGGGTGCCACAAATGGCAGATGGCGGCGAAGTTTTGGTGCAAATTTCACGCCGTGATGATTGCAGCTATGCTGCGCTGACGCCAAATTTGCGCGGTTTTGACGGTGCAGTTTTGGCCAAAGCTGATGAAATCGCCATTTTTGCCTCTGCTTCCGAAGGATTCAGCCAAGCCAACATAAATTGTAGCATTGCCGAGAGTGTCAAGCGGTTCGAGGAAGTCGTTGCGGCGGCCAAAGCTGTAAACTTACCAGTACGCGGATACATTTCTTGCGTGACGGATTGCCCGTTTGATGGACCCACCCCCGCGCCGAATGTTGCCTCCCTTGCGGGGCGATTGCGCGATCTTGGATGTTACGAAATCAGTTTAGGTGACACGATAGGGCAAGCAACGCCTCAGTCTATCACTGCGATGTTAAACGCGGTGCTAAGCGAAATGGATGCGGCGCATCTTGCGGGGCATTATCACGACACAGGGGGGCGTGCGCTGGATAATATCCGCGCCTCGCTTGATTTGGGTGTTCGGGTTTTCGATGCGTCTGTTGGAGGGCTAGGGGGGTGCCCTTACGCGCCCGGTGCATCTGGAAATGTCGCCAGCGAAGCGGTGGTTGAGCTGCTGTGCGGGGCTGGATTTGAAACGGGCATTGATCTGGATGCGCTTTACCGCGTCGCGGAATTTGCAAAAACATTGCGGAGTTAAAATGTTTGAAACAATCTCAATCAAGAAAGATGACCGAGGCGTTGCAAGGTTAACGCTGGCGCGTACAGACAAACACAATGCGATGAATGCGCAAATGATTGCAGAATTGACGCAAGCCGCCGTGCAGTTGGGAAATGACGAAGCCGTTCGCGTGGTTATTCTTGAGGCTGAAGGCAAGAGCTTTTGCGCGGGTGGTGATTTGGGTTGGATGAAAGACCAGATGGATGCCAGCCCCGAACAGCGCGCGGCAGGTGCGCGTGAACTGGCAACGATGCTGGGGGCGTTGAACACATTGCCCAAACCGCTGATTGGTCGTGTTCAGGGGCAAGCCTTTGGGGGCGGTATCGGCATGATGGCGGTGTGTGACATCGCGATTGGGGTAACGCCGTGCAAGTTTGGATTGACGGAAACGCGGCTCGGTCTAATCCCCGCGACGATCTCGCCTTATGTGATCAAACGGATGGGAGAAGCCAAGGCGCGGCGTGTGATGATGTCTGCGAAGATGTTTGAGAGCGATGAGGCGATGTCGCTTGGTTTGTTGGCGAAAGTTGTGACAGCGCAAGATCTCGATGATGCTGTTGAAGCCGAAGTGTTACCATACTTAAGTGTTGCGCCCCGTGCGGTTGAAAAAACCAAGCGCCTGATCCGTGGGCAGGGAGGCGAAATCAGTGTCGCGCAAATAGACGCGAGTATTGCGGCGCTTGTCGAGGCTTGGGATGATCCAGAGGCGCAGGCGGGGATTAGCGCGTTCTTTGCCAAAGAGAAAGCACCTTGGGTTCGTTAGAGCGTATTTTGCAGCGCTGTTAAATCGTTTTGCCATTTCAAGGGGATGTCCCCGTCAAATAGATCACGCACATATGCGTATTGCGGTTCTAGTTTGCGGACTATCTCAACGCGAAGGCTCAGTTGCAGCGGCATTTTAACGGACACATTCCGCTTTTTCGAAAATTCACCTGGATGGCTGCCAACACCCAAAAAATTGCAAACGCGATCAACTGCCTCGGGTGTGAAAAGCCGTTCGAAAAATTCAAAGTGGATGTTTTCAGGCGCAAAGCACGATTGGATCGTGCGAATGGTACTCACGTAATCCATCCGATCCAAATAGACGGGCTTTTCAAATGCGGTGTCGATTTTTTGTTCCATCGCTTCCAACGTTTCAGCATCTTCGGAAAACCGAATTTGCGACCACAAGCGATCCGTTGGGTTACGCATCAGGAAGATAACTTTGATATCGGGGAAGTGTGATTTGATCAGCTCAAACTCGTCCAAAGGCAATTTGCAATAGGCGGGTGATATCTCGCCAAAGGCGTGCTGTTTTTGGACCCGCGTATCAAAATACTGGACGTATTTTTCAATATCGCCATCCATTTTCAATCGTTCACGAAGGGCAGATTTCAGCTGCACAACGCGGATGTCAGGGTGCGTTTGTTCTTGCATCCGTTTCAGGCGTTTTCGAAATGCAGAGTTCGGCCAGTTTGCCGTGGACGTGCGATTGCCCCAAAAATGCATTTCTTTTAGGGCGGACATGTATACTTCGGGGTGGCCTGCAAGATAGTTTGAAAGCCACGTCGTGCCAGATTTCTGCGCCCCTACGCCAAGGAACATCGTTTTGTTGACGAGTTGAGGGAAAGAGCCGTTCAAAATCACTGAAATTATCACCTGTGTAACACGCCTAAATCTATGAAAATGCGCTGGGCCAAACAAGCGTTAATGTGGTTTTGAAAACGCCTTGTGGTGACTTATGCGAATTGTTTGCGCGAAAGGCGTGATTTTGGGCGTCGGATTGGTTGACCTTCGTGTGGGGCAGGGATAGTTAAACAATGCCGAAAGCTTCAATTCCGCGAAGGAGTCGCCATTGGAAGACCTGCTCAGAGAATATCTGCCAATTTTGGTGTTCATCGGGATCGCTGTGGCGTTGGGCCTTGTGCTGATCTTGGCTGCCATTATCGTTGCTGTGCGCAACCCCGATGCGGAGAAAACATCGGCTTATGAATGTGGTTTCAACGCTTTCGACGATGCGCGTATGAAATTCGACGTTCGCTTTTACCTCGTTTCGATCTTGTTCATCATTTTTGATCTAGAGGTTGCTTTCTTATTCCCGTGGGCCGCATCGTTTAAAGATGTTGGCGTGCTTGGGTTTTGGTCAATGATGGTCTTCTTGGGTGTTTTGACAATTGGTTTTGCTTACGAATGGAAAAAGGGAGCGTTGGAATGGGAGTGAGTACATCCGCCAACACCGCAGGTGGTGATCGTGAAGTTGCGACCCGCGCTCTGAACAATGAGTTGCAGGACAAGGGCTTTTTGTTGACGTCTACCGAAGACATCATCAATTGGGCGCGGACTGGCTCATTGCACTGGATGACTTTCGGGCTTGCTTGTTGCGCGGTTGAAATGATGCACACAGCGATGCCGCGATACGATATGGAACGATTTGGGACAGCGCCACGCGCTTCTCCTCGTCAGTCCGATTTGATGATTGTTGCTGGCACGCTGACCAATAAAATGGCCCCCGCACTGCGCAAAGTTTACGACCAAATGCCAGAGCCGCGCTATGTGATCTCGATGGGGTCTTGTGCGAATGGTGGTGGGTATTACCACTACAGCTATTCCGTTGTGCGCGGCTGTGATCGGATCGTTCCTGTGGACATTTATGTTCCAGGCTGCCCGCCATCAGCAGAGGCACTGCTGTACGGTATCCTGCAACTGCAACGCAAAATCCGTCGTACTGGTACGATTGTTCGTTAATGCAAAAGGAAGACGCCCAAATGACAGAGGCTCTTAACGAATTGGGAACAGCATTGGCTGCGAACCGCTCTGACGCGGTGATCGGAACCGAAGTGACGTCTGTCGGGGAATTGGTCGTCCAAGTTTCCCCAGCCGCACTGCCTGATTTCATTGACTACATCAAAACGGAACGCACAACGCGGTTTTCATCGCTGGTGGATATCACAGCGATTGATTTCCCAAGCCGTGAAAAACGGTTCGGAGTGGTTTATCACTTCCTGTCGATGTACACGAACCAACGTATCCGCATCAAAGCCAGCATCCGCGAAGATGAGGTGGTTCCGTCGATCACGTCGATCCACCCGTCCGCGGATTGGTTTGAACGCGAAGTGTTTGATATGTACGGCATAATGTTCTCGGGTCACCCAGATTTGCGCCGTATCCTGACGGATTATGGTTTCCGTGGGTACCCATTGCGTAAAGATTTTCCGACGACGGGTTACACCGAAGTGCGCTATGACGAAGTTGAAAAGCGCGTTGTATATGAGCCGGTGTCGTTGGTTCAAGAATATCGCCAATTTGATTTCATGTCCCCATGGGAGGGCGCGGAGTACATTCTGCCTGGTGATGAGAAGAAAGAGGAGGCCGCGAAGTAGATGGAATTGCTTTCTTTGTTCGACACGATGATTGCGGCGGCTGGATTGCTTTTACTTGCCACTCCGTTTTTTAAAAAAACCTCATTAGTGTCACTAAATGTATACAACAGTAGTGAAGGGGTGAAGGTTGATGGCTGACGGAACTTTCAACGACGCCCAAACGGGCGAACAGCGTATTCGGAACTTTAACATCAACTTTGGCCCGCAGCACCCTGCGGCCCACGGTGTATTGCGTCTTGTTCTGGAACTGGACGGCGAAATCGTAGAACGCTGCGATCCCCATATTGGCTTGCTGCACCGTGGCACTGAAAAGTTAATGGAAAGCCGCACCTACCTGCAAAACCTTCCGTACTTCGATCGGTTGGATTACGTGGCGCCGATGAACCAAGAACATGCTTGGTGTTTGGCAATCGAAAAGCTGACGGGCACGGTTGTACCGCGTCGCGCCAGCCTGATCCGTGTTTTGTATAGTGAAATTGGGCGTATCCTGAATCACATCTTGAACGTAACGACACAAGCGATGGATGTTGGCGCGTTAACGCCGCCGCTTTGGGGCTTTGAAGAACGCGAAAAACTGATGGTGTTTTATGAGCGGGCATCGGGTGCGCGTTTGCACGCAGCCTATTTCCGCCCAGGTGGTGTTCACCAAGACCTGCCGCAGGACTTGCTAGATGATATCAACCAGTGGGCTTTGGAATTCCCAGCTGTTTTGGCCGACATCGACGGATTGCTGACGGAAAACCGTATTTTCAAACAGCGTAACGTAGATATTGCCGTGATTTCTGAACAAGAGGCCCTCGATTGGGGCTTTTCTGGTGTGATGGTGCGCGGCTCTGGCATGGCATGGGATTTGCGTCGTTCGCAACCCTACGAATGCTACGACGAGATGGATTTCCAGATTCCTATTGGCACAAACGGCGATTGTTTTGATCGGTATCTGTGTCGCATGCAAGAAATGCGCGAAAGCCTGAAGATCATTCATCAGTGCATCGAAAAGCTGAATGCCGAAGGGCCGGGCGAAATTCTGGCACGGGGTAAAATTACACCTCCAAAACGCGACGAGATGAAAACCTCGATGGAAGCGTTGATCCATCACTTCAAACTCTACACCGAAGGGTTCCACGTTCCTGAGGGCGAAATTTATGCCTGTGTGGAAGCGCCAAAGGGCGAGTTTGGGGTGTATCTGGTATCAGATGGTTCCAACAAACCGTATAAAACAAAGATCCGTGCGCCAGGGTTCTTGCACCTTGCCGCAATGGATCACGTGGCCAAAGGCCATCAATTGGCCGACGTGGCCGCAATTATCGGCACAATGGATGTCGTATTTGGAGAGATTGACCGCTAATGCTACGCCGTCTTCATCACACACAACCTGACAGTTTTGCCTTTACGCCGATGAACCAGAAATGGGCGGCGGGGCAAATTACGAAATACCCCGAAGGCCGTCAGGCCTCTGCTGTGATCCCACTGTTGTGGCGTGCGCAGGAACAAGAAGGCTGGATTTCTAAACCTGCCCTTGAAGTGGTCGCCGATATGCTCGGGATGGCCTACATTCGGGTGCTCGAAGTCGCGACTTTCTACTTTATGTTCCAGTTGAAACCTATTGGTTCTGTTGCACATATTCAGGTTTGCGGCACGACGTCCTGCATGATTTGCGGCGCAGAAGATTTGATTGGTGTTTGCAAAGATAAGATCGCAAAGAACGCCCACGCGATTTCGGCTGACGGCAAGTTTAGCTGGGAAGAAGTTGAATGCCTTGGTGCCTGTGCAAACGCGCCGATGGTACAAATCGGCAAAGATTTCTACGAAGATTTAACGACTGAACGGTTTGCAGAAATCATCGAAGAGTTTGCTGCGGGCAATGTTCCAACACCTGGTCCCCAAAACGGGCGTTTTGCAGCGGAACCTTTGGGCGGCGCAACATCGCTGACGGAATGGGAAAAGAACCGCGAAGACTATAACGGCTCGGTTGCACGTGCTGTTGAACTGGGTGATACGGTCAAGCGCATTCAAGGGGACGAAGTTCCGATCCTGACGCCTTGGGTTTCAGATGGCACAAAACCCAAAAAGCCAGTCGCGAAAAAAGCTGCAAAAACGGCAGTAGGGTCTGCTGGCAAAAAAGCGGCCGTGGTTGCGGCGCAAAGCAAAGCGAAACCAAAACCAACTAAAGCGGGCGCACCAAATATAGCCGCTAAAGCAGCGCCTGCCTCTGTTAGTGCTGAAAAGAAGCCGCGCACCATGACGGCGGCACGCAAATCGGGCGCGGATGATCTGAAACTTATTTCAGGTGTCGGACCAAAGCTTGAGGCTGTTTTAAACGAATTAGGGTTCTATCATTTTGATCAAATCGCAAAATGGACCGAAGCAGAAGTGTCTTGGGTCGATGCGCGGTTAAAATTCAAGGGTCGCATTGAGCGCGATGGTTGGATTGATCAAGCAACAACGCTGGCCGCAGGGGGCGGCACAGCGTTATCTAAGAAGGCGTCCAAATAATTGGATGCCCTCAATCAAGGGGACTAAACAATGGCTAACGTGAAGAATGAAGGACTGTTTTCATGTCCGAACGTGTGCTGGTTAATCGGACTGGTATTCGGAATTTTGGTTGCATTGGGCTTGAACAGCTCTGCAGGAATGAGCTGGTTTTGGGCGATTGTTGTAGGATTGCTGGCAATGGTGGGGGTTTATTGGCTATTGTCTGGGTTGTTCTGTTCCACATCAGATGCAGAAACCACAACGACACAAGCTTCCACGTCAACAGGAGCAGTGACATCTTCTCAAGCGGCGTCAAATGTATCCGCGGCAACCTCGTCAGCCTCTTCAGATGCGGCACCAGCAGCATCAAGCGCTGCAGCAGCAACTCCAGCAAGCCTGATGGCAAGCACAGATGCCAGCGCATCAACTGCCAGCAAAAAGCCAGCAGCTGCTAAAAAAGCATCCGCAGCGAAAAAACCAGCGGCGAGTAAAGCAAAGGCCAAAGCAGCGCCTGCCGCAAAAAAGGCAGTGGCAAAGAAAGCAGCAGCAAAAACAACTGCATCTGCGACGAAGAAAAGTGCAGCGCCAAAAGCGGCTGCAAAAACAACAGCGCCCAAAACCGCTGCTGCAAAAACGACCACTAAGGCTGCTGCCAAACCTGCTGTGAAGAGCAAAGCTAAAACGGCTGATGCGAAACCTGCGGCCGCGAAAAAAGCACCTGCTAAGGCAGCAAAACCAAGTAAGGCGCCTGCTAAGGCAGCTAAATTGCCAGCGGGTATGGCTGCAGCAAAAGACGGCAAACCAGCGTTGTACAAAAAGGCCCCTGCAAAAGCAGATGATCTGAAAGTGATCAAAGGCGTTGGGCCGGGCTTGAAAGGCACGCTTAACGATCTGGGCATTTACACTTATGCGCAGGTGTCTGACTGGAAAGCGAAAGACATCGCTTGGGTTGACGGAAACCTAAAGTTCAAAGGTCGCATTGTTCGCGACGAGTGGGTGAAACAGTGTAAATCGCTCGCAAAAGGTGGCGGCGTTTCCTAAACGCGCCAGATAAAAGGTAAACTGATTGGCCCCGAAACATCCAGATCCAGCGCCAGATCCCGCATCTGCGCAAATACGGATCGCATCAATCGTCATTATCGTGACAATGATTGTTTGGATTGGGGCCAGTTGGATCGGCGGTCAGGTCGGATTGCCAACGCGATTTGCGTTTCTGTTCGATCTTATTGCTTTGGCCGCGTTCTTTTGGGCGTTGGTCGTATTGTTTCAAGCATGGCGCAAGCGCCAGACAAAAAAGGATTGAGCGATGCTCGCTGATCAAGACCGCATCTTTACGAATATCTACGGCATGCACGACCGCACTTTGAAAGGTGCGCAAACGCGCGGCCACTGGGATGGCACGGCAAAGATCATCCAGAATGGTCGCGAGTGGATCATCGACGAGATGAAGAAATCCGGACTTCGTGGGCGTGGCGGGGCAGGGTTTCCGACGGGTTTAAAATGGTCTTTCATGCCAAAAGAAAGCGATGGTCGCCCATCTTACTTGGTTGTGAATGCAGATGAATCCGAACCAGGCACCTGCAAAGATCGCGAGATCATGCGCCATGATCCGCACACGTTGATCGAGGGCTGTTTGATAGCCAGTTTCGCGATGAACGCAAATGCGTGTTACATTTACATTCGCGGCGAGTTTATCCGCGAGCGCGAAGCCTTGCAGGCTGCAATTGATGAGGCATACGACGCGGGTTTGGTCGGCAAGAATGCCGCTAAATCTGGTTGGGATTTTGATATCTACCTCGCACATGGTGCGGGCGCGTATATTTGCGGCGAAGAAACGGCACTTCTCGAAAGCCTTGAGGGTAAAAAAGGCATGCCGCGTATGAAGCCGCCGTTCCCTGCGGGCGCTGGTTTGTATGGCTGTCCGACCACTGTGAACAATGTGGAATCCATTGCGGTTGTTCCAACAATTCTGCGCCGTGGTGCGGATTGGTTTACGGGTTTTGGCCGCCCAAATAATGCTGGCACTAAGCTGTTTGCGTTTTCTGGACACGTTAATCACCCTTGTGTGGTTGAAGATGCGATGTCCACGCCGCTGCGCGAATTGATTGATCGTCATTGCGGCGGTGTTCGTGGTGGTTGGGATAATCTGAAAGCAGTGATTCCGGGTGGGGCGTCTGTTCCGCTGTTGCCAAAAGATATGTGCGACGACGCGATTATGGATTTCGATTGGCTGCGCGAGCAACGCTCGGGTCTTGGGACAGCGGCGGTGATTGTTATGGATCAAAACACCGATGTGATCAAAGCAATCTGGCGTTTGTCCGCGTTTTATAAACACGAAAGCTGTGGGCAATGCACGCCCTGCCGTGAAGGTACGGGTTGGATGATGCGTGTCATGGATCGTTTGGTTAAGGGTGAGGCAGAGGTCGAGGAAATTGACATGCTGCTTGATGTGACCAAACAGGTCGAAGGTCATACAATTTGTGCTCTTGGTGATGCGGCCGCTTGGCCTATCCAAGGTTTGATCCGCCATTTCCGCGACGAGATTGAAGATCGGATCAAGCACAAACGTTCAGGTCGTGTAAGCGCGGTTGCTGCCGAATAGCAGCTAATCTCCTGATTTTTTGTAATTTGAAACTCCGGCTGGGCAACCACGCCGGAGTTTTTCTTTACCACCGCGCTTTGTTTTCAAGTTTTACGCTCTGAAACGGATTGGCGCGGAAAAGGGTCAGTTTCCAACATTTTTGGCGAATGCGCAGACATTTGAGTGCCGTGGGGTGGTGGCTCTGGCGCTTTTGAGTATATTTCGAGTTGAAATAGAGCGGTGAAACAACATGACTGCAAGGCAACCAGCGGGTCAGCATTTGGCCGAATTTAACTTTGGGACGTTAAAGCATGATTTTGACGATCCGCGCATTGCTGATTTCAAAGACAATCTCGACCTTGTGAATGGGTTGGCGCAGAATAGTCGGGGGTTTGTTTGGCGGATGTTGGATGATGACATGCAAGATGCGCAACATGATGCAGCAGGTGTATTTGACGGAAATGAACGTACTGCTTCAACCTTATCTGTCTGGGAAGATTTTGAGAGCTTGTCCAACTTTGTTTGGAAAACAATTCACCGCAAGTTTTTTGATCGGCGCGCTGAATGGTTCAACGCCGAGGGAAACAGCAATTTTGTGATGTGGTGGGTCGATATTGGCCACCAGCCAACTGTGGAAGAGGCGATGGATCGCTTCAATCACCACAAAATCAACGGCGACACTGATTTTGCCTTTGGTTGGAAGCATTTACAGGCTGGAAAAAAGTGATGTTTCAAGACTGAAACAGCCAGTGAGCGCGCCTGTTATTGCATAACAACACGCGCTAACCCATCTAATACTCAACGAGCGGCCACATTTGGTCGGTTAAATTGAGGAGATTAATATGCGTAAGGTAACAATCGCGACGACCCTATTTTTGATGGCAGGTCCAGTTCTGGCGAATCCACCGCTGCGCGAGGTGCAATCAATAAACGACGGTTTGCTGGTTGTCGGGCTTGCAGATGGAATCCGAAAAAATTGTGACAGTATTTCAGGCAATATTTTCAAAGGTATTGCGCGGCTGCGTTCGATACACAAATCTGCTTTGAAAATGGGCTATAGCAAAGAAGAAATCCAAACTTTCGTAGATGATCCTGTGGAAAAGGACCGCCTGAAAGCGCGTGGGCGGGCGTATTTGAAAGCAAATGGTGCGAGCCAGAGCAAGCCAGAAACGGTGTGCGCATTGGGTCGTAAAGAGATCGCAAAGAAGAGTGCAATTGGGACATTGTTGTACGAAAATTAACTGAGTGAAATGCTCGGAATAATCAAAATTCATGTATCTGAACCATTTCGCGGCTCACGGAGTTGCGAAATGGAAATAAGTGCGCATTTTGCACCCAAAATCGCGTTTCTTTGGTTGAGGCTCGGGCCATCCTACGGTAATTGATCCAGAGGTGGTTTGTTGACCGCCTTTCATCGAAGACAAGCCCAGAGCGAAGCCCGCTCGACTTGGGAGGCGGCATGACCGATTTGCGCAAAATCATCATTGACGATACCGAAGTGGAAGTGGATGGCGCGATGACGCTCATCCAAGCCTGCGAAGTTGCTGGCGTTGAAATCCCACGGTTCTGTTACCACGAGCGTTTGTCCATCGCGGGCAACTGTCGCATGTGTCTTGTTGAAGTTGTCGGCGGCCCACCTAAGCCAGCCGCAAGCTGCGCGATGCAGGTGCGTGATTTGCGCCCTGGCCCGGAAGGCCAACCACCAGTCGTTAAAACAAAATCACCGATGGTGAAAAAGGCCCGCGAAGGGGTCATGGAATTTCTGTTGATCAATCACCCGCTTGATTGCCCGATTTGCGATCAGGGTGGCGAATGTGATTTGCAAGATCAAGCAATGGCGTATGGCGTTGATTTTTCCCGCTTTCGCGAACCAAAACGTGCTGTTGATGATCTGGATTTAGGGCCACTTGTTGGCACCCAGATGACGCGCTGCATTTCGTGCACACGTTGCGTGCGTTTCACCAGCGAAGTCGCGGGCATCACCCAAATGGGCCAAACAGGTCGTGGTGAAGATTCTGAAATTACGACCTATCTGAACCAAACATTGGATTCAGAACTTCAGGGCAACATCATTGATTTGTGCCCTGTTGGGGCGCTGACGTCTAAGCCTTATGCCTTTACTGCGCGGCCTTGGGAATTGAAAAAGACCGAAACGATTGATGTGATGGATGCTCTTGGGGCAAACATTCGCGTGGATACTAAGGGCCGCGAAGTGATGCGGATTATGCCGCGTAATCATGACGGTGTGAACGAAGAGTGGCTGTCAGATAAATCGCGATTTGTTTGGGATGGTTTGCGTCGTCAGCGATTGGACAAGCCTTACATTCGTGAAAATGGTAAGCTGAAACCTGCGACCTGGGGCGAAGCATTCGCTGCGATCAAAGTTGCTGTTGAAGGCAAAAAAGTTGCGGGCTTGATTGGCGACTTAGTCAGCACTGAAGCCGCGTTTGCGTTAAAGCAGCTTGTTGGCTCACTTGGGGGCCAAGTCGAGTGCCGCGTTGACGGTGCGAAGCTACCTGCCGGCAATCGTTCTGGGTATGTTGGAACGGCAACAATTGAAGATATCGATGATGCAGAGCGCATTCTTTTGATCGGGACAAACCCACGCACAGAAGCACCTGTCTTGAATGCGCGTATTCGCAAAGCGTGGATCAACGGCGCGAATGTTGCGATGATAGGTGAAAACGTCGACTTGACGTATGATTACATGCATCTCGGGACTGATAAGGAAATGTTGGCGCAGTTGGCTGATATGGATCATTCCGATAAGCATGGCACCAACGGTTTGATGATTGTTGGGCAAGGCGCCATATCGGGTGCTGATGGTGCAGATGTTTTGGCCGCGGCGATGAAGGCGGCAGATGCTGCGCACTCTAAGTTACTGGTTCTGCATACGGCGTCTGGCCGTGTTGGTGCAATGGATTTGGGGTGTGTGTCTTCCGGCGACGCCGATACGCTCGTTACCGGCGCTGATGTTGTTTTCAACATGGGTTCAGACGAGGCAACAATCGCCGATGGTCCTTTTGTGATTTACCAAGGCAGCCACGGGGATCGCGGTGCGCACCGCGCAGATGTGATCCTGCCAGGAGCGGCTTACACCGAAGAATCTGGTATTTTTGTGAACACTGAAGGGCGCCCACAAATGAGCGCGCGCGCCGGTTTTGCACCGGGTGACGCACGTGAAAACTGGGCCGTGTTACGGGCTTTGTCTGCTGAACTGGGTCATACCCTTTCATTTGATAGCTTGTCCGCATTGCGCGCAGACATGTTTGCGAAAGCACCACATTTGAGTGCAATTGATCAGGTGCCTGAAAATGAATGGGCACCGATCAAAGGCAACAAATTGAAAAAAGGTGCCTTGGTCAACGCGATCACAGAACACTATCAGACAAACCCAATCGCCCGTGCCAGCCAAGTGATGGCGGAACTGGCGTCTAATGCATCCGCGCGCAAAGCGGCGAAATTGGCAGCGGAGTAATCGGTGAAAATGGCAGCCCTGATATCCACTTGCGCAGCACTTGCTGCTTGCACTCCGGTCGAACAACCCGACGTGGATCAAGGTGAGTTCATGCCGGAATACGGTGTGATCACAACTAAGCTGTTGGATGGTGATTTGGTCAGTTTTGATGTGGAAATGACAGGTGCACGGAATAACGACGACGTTTTGGCGTTCAATGATTGTGTTGCGGCACAATATGCGTTGATCCGCGGCGCAGGATTTGTGCGCCGTGTTCGCAATGATGTAAAACTCAGACGTGGCATTTGGATGGGAACAGGGATTTATACTTTGTCAGAATTCCACCCAGGCGGCCTAATTTCGATAGATGCAGAAGTCACGGCAGCTGAATGCCGTGCTAACAACATACCGACGGTTTAGAGGCGGCTCATGGACGGATTTTTTGCAACGAACCTAGGCACACTGGTGATTGTCATCGCGCAGTGCTTGCTTGTGACGGCATTTGTTATGATTAGCTTGCTGTTCCTCGTATACGGGGATCGTAAAATTTGGGGCGCGGTGCAAATGCGGCGTGGTCCCAACGTGGTTGGCCCATGGGGGTTGCTGCAAACCGTTGCTGATGCGGCCAAATACGTTTTCAAAGAAGTTTTGATCCCAGCAGGGGCCGATAAAACCGTCTTTCTGATGGCGCCCTTGGCGTCCTTTGTGCTCGCGCTTATCGCGTGGGCCGTTATTCCGTTTTCAGAAGACATGGTTCTAGCCAACCTTAACGTCGCGGTTCTGTATATTTTCGCGATTGGCTCGCTTGAAGTTTACGGCGTAATTATGGGTGGTTGGGCTTCGAACTCCAAATATCCGTTCTTGGGCTCGCTGCGCTCTGCTGCGCAAATGATCTCTTATGAGGTCTCAATTGGCTTTATCATCATCGGTATTATCATCTCGACTGGTTCACTCAGCCTCGTTGATATAGTTAAGGCGCAAGAGGGTAACTGGGGCTTATTCAATTGGTATTGGTTGCCGCATTTCCCAATGGTATTCTTGTTCTTTATCAGTGCCTTGGCTGAAACAAACCGTCCACCGTTCGATCTGCCAGAGGCTGAATCTGAACTGGTTGCTGGCTATCAAGTTGAATACTCATCCACACCGTTTCTGTTGTTTATGGCAGGCGAATACATCGCGATTTGGCTGATGTGCGCGCTGACATCCATCTTCTTCTTTGGCGGTTGGCTGTCCCCAATTCCGGGCATTCCAGACGGCGCATTGTGGATGCTGTTGAAGATGTCATTTTTCTTCTTCCTGTTCGCAATGGTGAAGGCGATTGTACCGCGCTACCGCTATGACCAATTGATGCGGATCGGTTGGAAAGTATTCCTGCCATTGTCCCTCATTTGGGTCGTGGTTGTGTCAATCCTCGCATTCACAGATGGCGACGAACGTAACCTCGGTGGCATGTGGGCACGCTGGGAAGTGGAGGCATCAAACTAATGGCTTTTGATTACGCACGCGCGACGAAATATTTCCTGCTGCAAGATTTTGCACAGGGCATGAAACTGGGTCTGAAGTATTTCTTCCGTCCCAAAGCAACGCTGAACTATCCGCATGAAAAGGGACCTTTGTCGCCGCGTTTCCGGGGTGAACACGCGCTGCGCCGGTATCCAAACGGCGAAGAACGCTGCATTGCCTGTAAGTTGTGCGAAGCGATTTGTCCTGCGCAAGCGATTACCATTGATGCGGAACCCCGTGATGATGGTTCGCGCCGCACCACGCGCTATGACATCGACATGACGAAATGTATTTACTGTGGTTTCTGCCAAGAAGCCTGCCCAGTGGATGCAATCGTTGAAGGCCCGAATTTCGAATTCGCAACTGAAACCCGCGAAGAGCTGTTTTACGACAAAGACAAGCTGCTCTCAAACGGGGATCGCTGGGAAGCAGAGATCGCACGTAACATCGAAATGGATGCACCATACCGATGAGCGATTTTTCCAAAATGTTCGAAGGCTTCATGAAGCAAGGTCAGGAAATGGCCGAGCAGATGGGCAAGGATTTTTCCAAAAATCAATCCGCTTGGCTGGAATCGGCCAAAGACATGATGCCTGATGGTATGGCAGACATGGCGCAAGGCATGGTTGGCGACGGCATTGATGGAAAAACGCGTGCGCTGGTAACTGTTGGTGGGCTTACGGCCAAAGGCGCAGAAGATACCGTTGCGATCACCACGGCGATTAACGCGGCAATGGCTGCGGGCGCGTCAAAGCGTGAAATCACGGAAACTATTTTACAAATGACAGCCATTGGTGCCGTTACTGGTGTTCCAAAGGCAATGATGGCGGCGATGGCTGCTTTCTCCACGGATGGAGGGTCCTCATGACCGTTACGGCAATGGCATTTTACCTTTTTGCGCTTACTGGCGTTGGCTCTGGCCTGCTGGTTGTGGTGGCGCGCAACCCTGTCCACTCGGTTCTGTGGCTGATCTTGTCGTTCTTTTCGGCGGCTGGCCTGTTCGTTTTGATGGGCGCGGAGTTTGTCGCCATGCTGCTCGCGATTGTTTACGTGGGCGCGGTTGCGGTGTTGTTCTTGTTCGTTGTGATGATGCTGGACGTGGATTTCGCCGAACTTAAGGGCGGGATGCAGCGGTACATGCCGCTCGGCCTGTTGATCGGGTTGATCTTGTTGATCGAGCTTGGCCTTGTTTATGGCCACTGGAATGTCGCGGATAGCGCGCAAGCTTTGCGTCAATCGCCAACACCCGCGATTGAAGATACGCATAACACGCTGGCGTTGGGGCAGTTGATCTACACCGATTACATCTACCTGTTCCAAGCATCTGGCCTGATCCTGTTGGTCGCCATGATTGGTGCGATTGTTCTAACACTGCGCCACCGCGATGATATCAAACGCCAAAATGTCATCCAACAAATGCACCGTGACCCAGCCGTCGCGATGGAGTTGAAAGACATCAAACCAGGGCAGGGGCTGTAATCATGATTTCCCTCGAACATTACCTCACTGTTGCTGCGATGCTGTTTGTGATCGGCATTTTCGGCATTTTCCTGAACCGTAAAAACGTGATCGTTATTTTGATGTCGATTGAGCTGATGCTCTTGGCGGTGAATATCAATCTTGTGGCGTTTTCTGTCCATCTAGGCGATTTGGTGGGCCAGATTTTCACGCTGTTTGTTCTGACTGTTGCCGCCGCTGAGGCTGCCATCGGGCTTGCAATACTTGTTTGTTTCTTCCGTAACCGTGGCACGATCGCGGTGGAAGATGTGAACGTGATGAAGGGGTAACTGACCTATGGAAACAATTATCCTCTTTTCCCCATTGGTGGGCGCGCTGATTTGCGGGTTCGGGTGGAAGTTCATCGGTGAAACGGCTGCTACCTATGTCTCAACTGGGTTCTTGATGCTGGCGGCCGCGCTGTCTTGGGTGATCTTCTTTACCTACGATGCGCATGACGGTGTTGATGTCATCACGCTGTTCAAATTCATCGAAAGTGGTTCGCTTTCAACGGATTGGGCCATTCGGATTGACCGTTTAACGGCAATTATGTTGGTTGTTATCAACACGGTGTCCGCGCTTGTTCACATGTATTCAATCGGTTACATGGCGCACGACGAAAACTTCAAAGAGGGCGAGAGCTATCGTCCTCGTTTCTTTGCGTATCTGTCGTTCTTTACCTTTGCGATGCTGATGCTGGTCACGTCTGACAACTTGTTGCAGATGTTCTTTGGCTGGGAAGGCGTAGGTGTCGCGTCTTACCTTTTGATCGGTTTTTACTATCGCAAACCATCAGCAAATGCGGCGAGCATCAAAGCGTTTGTTGTGAATCGTGTTGGCGATTTCGGCTTCGCTCTTGGTATCTTTGGTCTGTTTTACCTAACCGACAGCATCAATTTCGCAGAAGTCCTCGATCCTAAGAACGCGCATCACTTGGCTGAAACGAAAATGATGTTTCTGAGCTGGGAAATGAACGCGCTTGAGGTGATTACCTTCCTGCTGTTTGTCGGCGCGATGGGTAAATCTGCACAACTTTTGCTGCACACTTGGCTGCCAGACGCGATGGAAGGGCCGACACCTGTGTCTGCTCTGATCCACGCGGCGACAATGGTTACCGCTGGTGTGTTCATGGTCTGTCGTCTGTCGCCACTAATGGAATATGCGACATTTACACCGAATTTCATCGTGTTTGTTGGTGCTACAACTGCGTTTTTCGCCGCCACTGTTGGCCTTGTTCAAAACGACATCAAACGTGTGATCGCCTATTCTACCTGTTCGCAGCTTGGCTATATGTTCGTGGCCGCTGGTGTCGGCGCGTATCCCGTTGCGATGTTCCACCTGTTCACACACGCTTTCTTTAAGGCGATGCTGTTTTTGGGCGCGGGCTCGGTAATCCACGCGATGCACCACGAGCAAGACATGCGCAATTACGGTAATCTGCGTAAGAAAATTCCGTATACGTTCTGGGCCATGATGATCGGCACACTTGCCATCACGGGTGTTGGCATTCCGCTAACGCACATTGGTTTTGCGGGCTATCTGTCCAAAGATGCAATCATCGAGAGCGCCTTTGCAGGTGGCACAGGTGTTGCGACATATGCGTACATAATGCTTGTTATCGCGGCGTGTTTCACCAGCTTTTATTCTTGGCGTCTGATGTTCCTAACCTTTTTTGGCGAAGAGCGTGGCGATCACCACACACACGACCACGCAAAAGAAAGCCCGATGGTTATGATCATTCCTTTGGGTGTTCTCGCACTCGGTGCGATCTTCGCAGGTATGTATTGGTACGAGGATTTCTTTGGCCACCACGTAAAAGAATGGTTTGAATACGCAGTTTACATGAACCACGAAACAAACCACGTGATCCACGATGCGCACGGCGTGCCAAACTGGGTCAAGGTTAGCCCGTTTGTGGCCATGTTGATCGGCTTTTGTGTCAGCTGGATATTCTATATCTGGAACCCAGAACTGCCTAAAAAATTGGCTGCACAACAACGTCATCTGTACCAATTCTTGCTGAATAAATGGTACTTTGATGAGCTGTACGACATGATCTTTGTTCGCCCCGCGATGTGGCTCGGTACGTTATTATGGAAACGCGGTGACGGCACGATTATTGACGGAGCGCTAAACGGCTTGGCCATGACAGTTGTGCCTTGGTTCACACGGCTCGCGGGTCGTGCTCAATCTGGATATTTGTTCCACTACGCATTCGCGATGTTCGTGGGATTGGCTGCAATCATTACATGGTTTGCAATCGGCGGGGGCGCACACTGATGGATAACCTACTTTCTATTGTCACCTTCCTGCCGCTTCTGGCAGCCATCGTTCTTGTCGTGTTTTTACGCGGTGATGATGCCGCGGCACAGCTGAATGCAAAGCGTGTTGCCCTTGTGGCCACGTTGGCGACCTTTGTTATTTCCATTGCGATTTACACGCAGTTTGACCCAAACGACACTGGCTTTCAGCTGGTTGAGGAATACGAATGGTTTGGTGGCCTGAACTATAAACTTGGTGTGGACGGGATTTCGGTGCTGTTCGTTCTACTGACCACATTCCTTATGCCGGTTGTGATCGGTGCGTGTTGGTCCGTAAGTGAACGGGTCAAAGAATACATGATCCTGTTCTTGGTCCTAGAAACGCTGATGATTGCGGTGTTCTGTTCGCTCGATCTGATCATGTTCTACGTGGTATTCGAGGCAGGCCTTATCCCGATGTTCCTGATTGTCGGGATTTGGGGCGGACAAAACCGCATCTATGCTGCGTTCAAATTCTTCCTTTATACGCTGTTTGGCTCCGTTTTGATGCTCGTTGCAATGCTCGCGATGTGGTGGGATGCAGGCACAACAGACATTCCGACCCTGCTGGAACACACTTTCGCATCTGAAACATTCTCGGTTGCGGGTATCACCGTTGTCGGTGGGATGCAGACGCTCCTGTTCCTTGCGTTCTTTGCCAGCTTTGCCGTGAAGATGCCGATGTGGCCTGTTCACACGTGGCTGCCAGATGCACACGTTCAGGCCCCAACGGCGGGTTCTGTTGTTTTGGCTGCAATCCTGCTGAAAATGGGTGGGTATGGCTTTATTCGCTTCAGCTTGCCAATGTTCCCGGTGGCCGCTGATTTGATGGCAACTTTTGTGATGACCCTGTCTGTAATTGCGATTATCTACACCTCGCTGGTGGCGATGATGCAAGAAGATATGAAAAAGCTAATTGCCTATTCATCTGTCGCGCACATGGGTTTTGTAACGATGGGGATTTTCACGCTCAACCAACAAGGCTTGGACGGTGCGATCTTCCAAATGATCAGCCACGGCTTTATCTCTGGCGCGCTTTTCTTGGGCGTTGGTGTGATTTACGATCGAATGCACACGCGCGATATTGATGCTTACGGTGGTCTTGTGGTTCGGATGCCTGCCTTTGCGCTGGTGTTCATGTTGTTCACAATGGCGAACGTCGGCTTGCCTGGCACCTCTGGTTTTGTTGGGGAATTCCTGACGCTGACCGCGGCTTTCCAAGCCAACACTTGGATCGCCTTTGGGGCGACATCGGGTGTTATCCTATCGGCCGCCTACGCTTTGTGGCTGTATCGTCGGGTGGTCTTTGGAGATCTGATCAAAGAGAGCCTCAAAACCATTACCGACATGGATCGCCGCGAGCGGTTGATGATGGCGCCATTGGTTATCATGACCTTACTTCTGGGGATTTACCCCGCGCTGGTTCTTGATCTGATCGGCCCATCTGTCGCCAACCTTGTTGAACACGTACAAACTGCAACGCCTGAAACTGTGAAAGCCGCAGTTTCAACGGCCAGCCATTAACGGAGCAGGAAGACATGATTTCCAGCGACCTAAATATCGTCCTACCAGAGGTAATCCTCGCGGTGTTTTCAATGGCAGCTTTAATGTTCGCCGTTTACACGAAAAAGGATGACACAGCGCCTGTCGTAACTTGGGCGACAGCAGGGGTGATGATTGCCCTTGGCCTGTGGATTGCATTTTCGCCGATGGCAAACCGCACTGCGTTTAACGGCGCGTTTGTGGATGATGGTTTTGCGCGCTTTGCAAAGGTTCTGATGCTTTGGGCCAGCGCGATTATGCTGCTGCTCAGCCAAGATTACTTGCGTCGCAACGATATGTTCAAATTCGAATACCCAATCCTGATCGCACTGGCGACGGTGGGTATGATGATGATGGTGTCTGCTGGCGATTTGATGGCGCTTTATATGGGGTTGGAGCTGCAATCCCTTGCGCTTTACGTCATCGCGGCGTTCCGTCGGGATAGTCTTAAATCTACTGAAGCTGGGCTAAAGTATTTCGTTCTAGGCGCATTGTCGTCGGGCATGCTGCTGTATGGCGCGTCGTTTGTTTACGGTTACACAGGCACTACAAACTTTGAGGGCATCGCGTCGACCATTCAAGACGGCAAGATGGAACTTGGCATGATCTTTGGCCTTGTTTTCCTGTGTGTTGGTATGGCGTTCAAGATTTCTGCGGCGCCGTTCCATATGTGGACACCCGATGTTTACGAAGGGTCGCCAACACCCGTGACAGCGTTCTTTGCGACTGCGCCAAAAGTGGCCGCAGGCGGTTTGTTTGCCCGTGTGATGTTTGATGCCTTTGATGGCGCACAAGCCGACTGGACCCAAATTGTGGCCTTCCTATCGCTGGTGTCTATGTTCCTTGGCGCGGTTGCGGCGATTGGGCAGACTAACATCAAACGTCTGATGGCGTATTCATCCATTGCGCACATGGGTTTTGCCTTGATGGGCTTGGCCGCTGGTACAGAAGAGGGCGTTAAGGCACTGCTGATTTACCTCGCGATTTATGTGGTGATGAACATCGGTACATTCGCCTTTATCCTAAACATGGAAAAAGATGGACGTGCGGTGACTGATATTCGCAGTTTGGGTCAGTATTCGAAACGCGAACCGGGTAAGGCTGCAGCGCTTACTGTGCTTCTATTCTCACTTGCTGGCATTCCGCCGATGGTTGGTTTCATTGGTAAATTGTTCGTACTTCGTGCTTCGGTTGGCGCGGATATGGCATGGCTTGCGGTTGCTGGCGTGATCGCATCTGTGATCGGTGCATTTTATTACCTGCGTATCATTTATTACATCTACTTTGGCGATGATGTCGAAGGCCTCGATGGTCGTATGCCGAGCCTGCATTATGTTGCGCTTATGGGGGCTGCCGCGATCATGCTCTTTGGGATCATCAACCCGTTCGGGCTCGAAGGATATGCAGCAATCGCCGCTGAATCCCTGCTGAAATAATGCAAGATTGGCCCGAGGGCACACAGCGATTTGTATTTGACACAATCGACAGCACAATGGCTGAGGCCCGCCGACAGGCCCCTGCAATCGCGGGGGCTGCTTGGTTTTTATCGCATGAGCAAACGGCAGGTACAGGAAGACGGGGCAGGGCATGGGACAGCCAGAATGGTAACTTCGCTGCTTCCCTACTGATCCGCCCAGACACGACACCAGACCAGCTTGCATTACGCAGTTTCGTGGCCGCCCTTGCGCTCTATGACACGCTGGTATCTTTTACGGGGCGCCCAGAGTTGTTTGCGTTGAAGTGGCCGAATGATGTGCTTTTGCGCGGTGGGAAATTGGCAGGAATCTTGCTGGAAACCTTGAACGAGGGCCGAGGAAATCCCGCACTTGTCATTGGAATAGGTGTGAACCTTTTAACGCTGCCAGCTTCTGCGAAATTAGAAGCGACGTCGACGACACCAAAATCTTTGGCGCAAGAAACGGGTATGAAAATATCACCTGAAATGTTCTTAAACGCTCTCGCTCCGCGGTTTCACCAATGGGAAACCCAACTGGCGACATTTGGTTTTGAACCTATTCGCACTGCGTGGCTGGCGCAGGCTGCGAATATTGGCAACACAATCACCGCCCGCATGGCGGGAAACAGCGTCATAGGGGTGTTCAATGCGGTGGACGAAACGGGCGCTCTCATACTACAAGCGCCAGATGGCACGCATGTTATCACTGCGGCTGAGATTTCTTTTTAAGGACGACCCAAGTAATGCTGCTTGCTATCGACGTCGGAAATACCAACACCGTCTTTGCTGTTCATGACGGGGATGCCTTCTTGGCCGACTGGCGCTGCGCAACAGAGCATGCACGGACGGCAGACCAATATTATGTTTGGTTGCGCAATTTGATGCAGTTGAACGACATTCCGACCAGCATCGAGCGTGTTGTGATTTCGTCTGTCGTGCCCCAAGTCGTGTTTAATCTGCGTGTTCTTTGCGACAAATATTTTGATTGCCGCCCTGTTGTGGTTGGCAAACCCGATACCGAACTTGGCGTCCCTGTGCGTGTTGATGAAGGCACGCTTGTTGGCGCGGATCGGTTGGTAAACACCGTTGGTGCGTATAACAGATACGGTGGCGATTTGATCGTTGTGGATTTTGGCACAGCGACCACTTTTGACGTGGTTGATCAAGACGGCGCATACATCGGCGGGGTCATTTCGCCCGGTGTAAACCTGTCAATAAAGGCCCTTCACCAAGCAGCCGCTGCGCTTCCACATATTGATGTGTCGATGCCTGACAATGTTATCGGCACAAACACGCTTGTTTGTATGCAATCCGGTGTGTTTTGGGGCTACATCGGCCTGATCGAAGGCGTTTGCAAAAAGATACGAGAAGAACATCCAAGACCCATGAAAGTGATCGGTACAGGTGGCCTTGCGGGGTTATTTGAACGCGGAACTGACCTGTTCGACACAACTGATAGTGACCTAACATTGCACGGGCTTGTCCTGATTGCAGATAAAAACCGAGGCAAATAAATGAGCAATTCCAAACGTTTGATCTTTCTCCCACTAGGTGGCGCGGGTGAGATCGGTATGAACATGTACCTTTATGGATATGGTCCACGCGACAAAGAGCGTTTCATCCTTGTTGATGTCGGTGTGACTTTTCCAACGATGGACGGCACTCCAGGCGTGGATTTGATCATGCCAGATACTGCGTACATCGAAGCCCGCGCGGATCGTCTGGATGGTATCTTTATCACCCACGCCCACGAAGACCATATCGGCGCTTTGGGGCATCTGTACGGGCGCCTTGGAGCACCGATTTTTACACGGAAATTTACTGGCGCTGTTGCGCGCGCAAAAATGGAAGAACACAACCAAGACATCGGTAATGTCGAGGTCATGGGAGCGTGGCCAGAACAGGTTGAACTCGGTGCATTCAAGGTTGGCTTCATGCCTGTGTCTCACTCAATTCCAGAAGCATCGGGTCTGGTTATCGACACGCCAGCAGGGCGAGTTGTTCACACGGGCGATTTTAAGTTGGACCCTGATCCAATCGTTGGCGAAGCGTATAACCCAGAGCTGTACCGCGAAATTGCCAAAGGCGGCGTTCAAGCACTGGTTTGTGACAGCACGAACGTGTTTTCAAAACATGCTGGCCAATCGGAATCTGGCCTTGGGCCGCATATCACAAAGCTGATGAAAGATGCCTCTGGCATGGTTGTGGCTACGACGTTTGCATCTAACGTGGCGCGTTTGAAAACGCTGGCGCAGGCAGGTGTAGATTCTGGGCGATCTGTTGTGGTTCTGGGCCGCTCGATGAAAAAGATGCTCGGTTATGCGCATTTTGCAGGCCTGATCGATAATTTCCCACCTGTCGTGGATGTAGAAGACGCGCGTGATATCCCTCATGAAAACATGATGTTACTGGTCACTGGTAGCCAAGGGGAGCGGCGCGCGGCATCGGCACAATTGGCGAATGGCAAATATTTGGGCATGCAAATGCGCGAAGGCGACACGTTCTTGTTTTCCAGCAAAACCATTCCAGGAAATGAAATTGGCGTGGGTCGCATTGTGAATGCGCTCAGTGAAATGGGCGTAAATGTGGTGGACGAAAAGGCGGGGCATTACCACGTGTCTGGTCATGCCAACGGGCCTGATCTCGCGGAAATTCACGGTATTTTCAAACCCAAAATGTTGATCCCAATGCACGGTGAACATCGCCATTTGCGTGCCCATGCGGCACTGGCGGCTGAACGTAATATCCCTTCGGTTATTGCTAGCAACGGCGCATTGGTTGATTTGACGGGAGACACGCCAAACATTGTAAGCCATATTGAAACTGGGCGTATTTATCTGGATGGCAAACGCTTGATCGGTGCGTATGACGGCGTTGTTCTGGAGCGGATGCGCATGGCGATCCGTGGCGCGGTTGTTGTCAGTTTATTGTTTGAAGACAATGCGTTGATCGGCGAGAGCTGGGCCGAGGTTTTGGGCTTGCCTGATACTGGGGCAATGGAACCTGCGTTGCAAGAAGTATTGGAACGCGCGATTGACGAAGAATTGTTGAGCTCTAAAAAGAACCTGTTGGCGAGCGATGATGACGTTGAGCGATTGGTTGCGCGCACTGTTTCGCGCGTTTGCCGTGATCTGGTCGGCAAAAAGCCGGTTGTCAAAGTTTTGATCAACCGGCTTGTAGATTAAGCGAAGTCTTTAACTAGGCTATTGCGTCGTCGTTTTCGGAGACTGGTGCTTCTTCCACCACGTCTTCGATTTCGACTTCTTTTTCTGCTTCAGTTTTGCTTCGTGATGCGCGCTTAATTTCGAATGTGCGCATCATAAATGCTGGAACGTGGTCACCCATTCCAACCGCTTTTTGGCGGTTGTCTTGGCGGTTTCCACCCCGTTGATTGCTCTTTTCTGAACGCTCGCGCTTTTCAGCAACTCCCTTTTCAGGCACTTCCGTTTTAGGAACATCCTTTGCAACATGTTCCTGCTTTGGCTCGCGGTCCTGTTTGGGTTCACGTTCTTTCTTGGGGGCACGTTCGCGTTTCGGCTCGTGCTTTTTCTCTGCATTGCGATCCGAATTGCCAGTGCTTGCAACACCTGGCGCCTCCATGCGATCGATCTTCTTCTCAACCAGTTCTTCGATCTTATCGAGATGCTTTTGCTCGAACGGCAGAACCAGGGTAATGGCCTTGCCTTCGCGCCCCGCACGACCAGTACGGCCAATGCGATGAACATAGTCTTCGGCGTGGATTGGCACGTCAAAGTTAATGACATGGCTTACAGCGGGAACATCCAGTCCACGCGCGGCTACATCAGAGGCAATCAACAGTTTAAGGTTGCCAGCACGAAACCCATCAAGGGTTTGTGTGCGAACTTTTTGGTCCAAATCGCCATGGATCGCCCCCGCATCAAAACCGTGCTTTTTCAACGATTTCATCACGATATCGACTTCTGATTTTCTGTTACAGAAGATTATTGCGTTTGTCAGCGTATCGCCTTCTTGCTTTAGAATTTCGCGCAAAAGGGCACGTTTTTCTTTAGCCTCATTGCTACGATGGGATGCCTTGAACAAGCAGATTTTCTGTTCAATCGTTTCAGAAGTTGTGGCTTGACGCGCGACTTCTACACGTTCGGGATTCTGCAAGAATTCCTGCGTGATCCGCGTGATTTCAGGTGCCATCGTGGCCGAGAAAAACAGCGTTTGGCGTGTGAACGGCGTAAGTTTGAAGATGCGTTCGATATCCGGGATGAAACCCATGTCGAGCATACGGTCAGCTTCGTCGACAACCATGATTTGCACGCCCGTCAGCATCAGTTTGCCGCGTTCAAAATGATCGAGCAAACGGCCCGGCGTGGCAATCAAAACATCGACGCCTCTGTCGATAAGTTTGTCTTGTTCCTTAAAGCTAACACCGCCAATCAAAAGCGCCATCGTAAGTTTGCAATGTTTTGCATAAATCTCAAAGTTTTCAGCAACTTGCGCGGCCAATTCGCGGGTGGGGCAAAGCACCAAAGAACGTGGCATACGGGCGCGGGCGCGGCCTTTGGCAAGTTTGGTAATCATCGGCAGCGTAAAGCTGGCAGTTTTGCCTGTACCTGTTTGGGCGATACCCAAAACATCGCGGCCTGCGAGGGCGAGCGGAATTGCAGCTGCTTGGATTGGAGTAGGGCTTTCGTACCCTGCTTCGTCGATGGCCATCAGGACTTTTGGGTCCAGATCCAGATCGGTAAATTTTGTCATTAGAGCCTGTTTGTTGCGGCGTTAAAGTAATGCCGCAGTGTAAGGGCGGCCGAAGCTCCGTATCGAGCTCTTTCATCTGAGACTTTACATAACGGGTTTTGGCAGGGAGTCAATCAACTGCCCTTGTAAATAAGGGAATTGAGCGAAAATAGCGCAATTGTTAGGGGTTTGGAAACAATCAGCGGTTTGGGTGGTGTTTGAAAAGCGGAGTTTGGGCGTTAAACCCAATCGAAACAATGCGCTGGCGCGTTGGCCTGTGCCTATTATTAAACTTGTACATCCCGTGTCGCATCAAGCTTTAGATCAGGGTAATCTCGCTCAACACGGTCGATATCCCATTGTAAACGCGTCATATAGACAGGAAATCCGTCGTGATCCGCGGCCATGTGGCCTTTGTTCACATTCACAAAGGCATCCACCTTGTCTTGTGGGCCTGATAACCACCGTGCGGAGGTGAATTGCGATGGTTCAAATCGTACGGGAATGCCGTATTCCAATTCAATTCGGCTGGCTAACACCTCAAATTGTAAGGCACCGACAACGCCGACGATCCAGCCTGCGCCGATCATCGGTTTAAACAGTTTGGCTGCACCTTCTTCAGCGAACTGATTGAGCGCTTTGTCCAAGTGTTTTGCCTTCATCGGGTCGGTGGCGCGAATGGATTGAAGAAGTTCGGGTGCAAAGGATGGAATCCCCGCAAAATGGAGGGATTCCCCTTCTGTTAGGGCGTCGCCGATGCGCAGTTGACCGTGGTTGGGAATGCCGATGATATCGCCTGCCCATGCTTCCTCGGCTATTTCACGATCGGATGCGAGGAACAGCATTGGAGAGGCGATTGCCATTGGTTTTTTGGTGCGAACATGGGTCAATTTCATGCCGCGTTTAAAGTGGCCAGAACACAAACGAACAAAGGCGATACGGTCGCGATGTTTGGGGTCCATGTTGGCTTGGACCTTGAAAACAAAGCCAGAAACCTTTTTCTCATCTGGTGAAATTTGGCGTTCTGCTGCGGGGCGGACTTGTGGTTTTGGGCCGTAAATTGCAATGCCGTCCATAAGTTCTTGGACGCCAAATGAGTTGATTGCCGAGCCAAACCAAATTGGGGTCATCGTGCCATCAAGGAAAGCTTGGTGATCAAGGGGCGGAAGTAATTCACGGGCCATTTCGAGTTCTTCAAGGAACTTTTCAAGTAGGTGAGCAGGAACGTGTTCTGCAAGCTTCGGGTCGTCTAGACCATTGATTTCAATCGATTCTGCAATGACGTTCCGATCAGAACGATCCATCAATTCAAGCCGATCATTGAGCATGTCGTAACACCCCATGAATTCCTTGCCGACACCGATAGGCCAGCTGGCAGGGGTCACGTCAATCGCTAGGTTCTCTTGAATTTCATCAATGATATCAAATGTGTCGCGGCTCTCGCGGTCCATCTTGTTACAGAATGTCAGGATCGGCATATCGCGCAAACGGCACACCTCGAACAGTTTACGCGTCTGGCTTTCAACGCCTTTTGCACCATCAATAACCATGATCGCGGCGTCCACTGCTGTAAGCGTACGGTAGGTGTCTTCGGAGAAATCAGAGTGACCTGGAGTATCCACTAGGTTGAACCAGAACTCTTTGAATTCAAACGACATTGCCGAGGCAGAAACCGAAATTCCACGGTCTTTTTCCATCTGCATAAAGTCGGATCGAGTGCGGCGGGCTTCGCCTTTGGCGCGCACTTGACCAGCCATCTGAATGGCGCCCCCATAGAGGAGGAATTTCTCTGTCAGCGTGGTTTTACCCGCATCTGGATGAGAGATAATAGCGAAGGTGCGGCGACGGTCGATTTCCGGCGGCAACACAGGCTGATTTGAGACGTGATCTAACATACCGCGCGTATAGTTAAGGTTTTCGCCGAGGGCAAGAATTTGCAAAAATCAAACGTATGGCACCTGTATGCAAAACGTATGCAAAGCGTCGGGAAAGTGTCGGACAAACGTATGGCACATGTATGGAAGCACCGCGCGGTACGCTGTTCAAAGTACGCATTAACCTTTGTTGCGTAAGCTTGTGCGATTAAATTTACACTTTTGAGGTAGTCATGGCATCTAAGGCACAGGAAATTTCGCGCGCAGATATGTCCGCAGAACTAAGAAGCTTGCAACAAGGATTTTACGAGGATTGGGTTTCAGGATCGTTACCAGAAATCTGGAATGAGATTCCGGTTTTGAATCCGACCAAACCTGCAAAAACGAAAATCACTCTACGCTTTGATGCGGATATGATCGCGTGGTTTCGCAAATTGGGAACTGGGTATCAGGGCAGGATGAATTCCATTTTGCGGGTGTACTGGCATTCACTTCTGTCTGGCAGAATCAAAGCACATTGGGACGCGGAGGCCGTGGCCCCAAATGAACACAGTTTGCTTGAGGAATTGCTGACCAAACGGATTGAGCAAATTCGCGCGGGGGACGTGTCTGATGCTTCAGAAAGCGAGCTGGCGACGATGGAGGCAGAACTGATGGAAAGTTTACAACTTGTTCAAGAGATGCACGCCAAAAAGACCTGAGCGATGTCTAAATCAGACCGCGACTTTGCAGATCTTTTTTGCGGCTGCGTGAAATCGGAACCGTTACGCCGTCAGACATGACCAGCCCGACTTTAGCGCCATCTTTGGCCACTGACGAGATCTCTGCGAAGCAGACCCAATGGGAGCGGTGGACTTGGGCACCATTGGCGGATTTCAACTCTTCCATGGCATCTGCAAAACGAAGGTAAAGAAGGTGCATCCCCGTTTAGGTATGGGCTTCGATATAGTGGTCGGACATGGCAAGGCGAATAAGCCGTGTGCCTGCGTTTGGGCCGAGACGGGCAAGGAAAGCCGCGTTACAATATTCGGTTTTTTGATCCGCTCCACTCGATGCAGGATCGGCCAGGTTTTGGTCGCGCGCAGGCGGCGTTGCATGCGGTTTCTTGGTGATTGAAAGCTGATTTACGATGCGTGTCTCAATCATGAAAGCGAAGCACCACATCGAAAAATATAGAAAGGAGGTTATTGTGACGGTGACAAAGTAGAATTGGATATCGCCTGGGTTGGAAAGTGGTGGGTAAATGGCGCGCAGCGAAACCCAAATCAAAAACAGATAGAGCGTTGAGAACACCGTGCTACCCACGACGGATTGGAACCAAAAGGGGCGGGTTGCAAAGCGCAAGTTTGCCCAAACGGCGAATAGCAAAGTGATGACACTGGTGGACCAAACGAGGGCAGACCAGAAAAACAAACGGAATAGAAACGAGTCGGTTTGGTATGTTTCGTAAGGGCCGATGATCGCAAACAAAAGCGAGCCGAGGGCACAGGTTGCCAAATTGATTGGATCGAGTAATCGAGCTTTGTATTCTAGCCACAAATTACGCCTGTCGATGGTTTTTCGCAGTTGAGGCGCTGATTGGAATGGTGCCGATTCTTTGATTGGCGCGTTTGACGTAAGATCGGCGACGCGGTTTTCAAGCATCACGGTGAAGCACCACATGCAAACATAGACCAAAGCGCTGATCGCGACGATCACGGCAAAAAGTTCGACGGGGTGTGGAATGACAGCGCCCACAAACAAGACGTTTAGAAGTTTCCACATGAATACAAAATAGACGACGGAAAACAGACTTGCGCCGATGGCTGAGTGAAACCAAAACGGCTTGTGCTTGTAATACAAGTTTGCCCAGACACCAAAGAAGATGGCGAGCACACAGGACGAGACAACGACGCCTCCCCAAAACGTGATGCGGAACAAAAAGGTTTCACTGTCGTAGGTGTTGTAGGGGCCGATGAAGGCAAACAGCAGCGAACACGATATGCAGGCGACAATCGTGATCGGGTGGAACAGACGGCGGAAATATTCAATGCGCAGAGAACGGACAAAGGAGCCGTCTTTTTGCAAATCGTTGCCAGTGGTAGCGTCAAGAGTCATATGACCGTCATTCGTTTTTTAAGCTAGGATAAGTATTCGTTTTTTAAGCTAGGATAAGTATTCGTTTTGCGGTGCGCATTACAAGGAACATGCAACTGAGAAATTGGAAATGGTTAATTTAACCTCTGGTTAACAGTACCTCCACCCTTGGTAGTTGCTTTGCAAATTATCTCATAGATCCGTTACCATTCGCGAAGGTAAAGGTGCCGTTTACGTAAACGGCATTGTTTTAGAACGACTTCTCAAGGATGTCTAGGATACCTTCTATGGCGACGTAGTAGGGGAGGCGCTGGCCTTGAGTATGTAAGTTGCGTAATTGGTAGAATTCCGGCCAGCGCCTTTGTCGCTACGCCCGAGACGGGCAAATCCTGATATTTATTCAAACGGTTCCAGAACACGGTGCCCTGGGGAAATTTCGCGGTAGCGCGATGGGCCAGGGGCGTAGCTGATCGGATGGATTGGGCTGGGGATTGGTTTGAAATTCAGTTCTTTGTCGATCTGTTTGTTGCGCGGATCGGGGCGCGGCACCGCAGACAAAAGCGTGCGGGTGTAATCGTGCTGTGGATTTTCGAAAATTGCTGAACGCGGGCCGATTTCGACAATGCGCCCAAGGTACATGACTGCCACTTGGTGCGAGACACGCTCAACCACGGCCATATCGTGGCTGATAAACAAATAGCTAAGATCCAGCTCGGCTTGCAGCTCCATCATCAGGTTGAGGACTTGGGCCTGCACCGACACGTCGAGCGCGGAGACCGCTTCGTCTGCAACGATGAGCTTTGGGTTCAGCGCAAGAGCGCGGGCAATCGCGACGCGCTGGCGTTGGCCGCCCGAAAATTCATGCGGGTAGCGATCAAGGAAGGCGTCTGGCAGGCCGCAGCGATTGAACAATTCTTTGGCGCGGTCGCGCAGTTCTGGCCCTTTGCCGATGCCGTAGTTGACCATCGGTTCGATCACTTGGTCCACAACTTTTCGAGTGGGGTTTAAGGATGCAAACGGGTCTTGGAAAATCATCTGCATGTTACGGCGTGCGGAGTGCAGTTCTTTCTTGGACATGCCAAGGATATCGACCCCGTTGATGATGACTTGGCCTGAATTTGGTTCCTCAAGGCGCAGCACGGAGCGACCTGCGGAGGATTTACCACAGCCAGATTCACCTACCAGTGATAGGGTTTCACCGCGTTTGATCGTGAAGGAAACGTCTTCGACCGCGTGGACGTTTGCCACGGTGCGCCGCATCATGCCGCCTTTGACGGGATAGCGGGTGATGAGGTTCTTCACCTCGATCAGGGTTTCGGTGCCCGGAATAATCGGTTGTGGGTCTTGCGTGGAGGCTTCGCCCATAATGGCCATGGGTTCGGGGTATTTTTTGCCTGTCATTTCGCCAAGTTTTGGAACGGCTGCCAGCAGGGCGCGGGTGTAGTCTTCTTTTGGGTTTTCAAAGATGTCGGTGACAGTGCCTTGTTCCACCAAATTGCCGCGATACATCACAACAACGCGGTCGGCCATTTGCGCCACAACAGCCATATCGTGGGTGATGAACATAACGGCGGTGCCAGTTTCGTTCTTGAGGCGGTTAATCAGCGACAGAATTTCAGCCTGAATGGTTACATCGAGCGCGGTTGTCGGCTCATCCGCGATCAACAGGCGGGGTTCACAGGCCAGCGCCATTGCGATCATCACACGTTGACGCATACCGCCTGACAGCTCATGTGGGTATTGCGTTAGGCGGCGTTCAGGTTCGGGCATGCGCACACGGCGCAGCAATTCAACGGCGCGCTCCTCGGCGTCTTGTTTAGACAGTTTTTTGTGAACGCGCAGGCCTTCGGTCAATTGACGCCCAACGGTGAACACAGGGTTCAGCGAGGTCATCGGTTCTTGGAAGATCATGCCGATTTGGTTGCCACGGATGGTGCGCATCAATTCGTCTTCGGCTTTGGCCAAATCTTGAACATTGCCATCGGCGTCCGCGAAATTTAGTTCGCCGCCAGCAATTTGCCCGCCGCCAAATTCGACCAAACGCATCAAAGATAGGGAGGAAACCGATTTACCAGAACCAGATTCGCCCACAACGCAGACTGTTTCACCTGGATTGATGTGAAAGGAAACGTCTTCAACGCCGACGACAACGCCTGCATTGGTTTGGAATTCAACGCGCAGGTTTTCAAACGAGACGAGTGGCTGGCCATCAGGCATGTGTGGTCCCCCCTTGGGATATTCTTTTGCAGCGGAGTGTGGTCAGCCGCGCGAAGGGAGTCAATTGATTTGAGCGCACAAATGCGCTGCGTCAGAACGCAAGCGCGAGGGTTTTGCCCTTTCGCTGGGCGCTGCGAAATTTTTTGGCAACCAAATGAACAGCCTGTTTGCGCTCTGGGTGCAGGGGGTGGCGACGAAAACGGGTGTTGTTGACGGGTTGGCGATCCAACAAGTTGATCGCTTTTTCCGGGTTGTAGCCCGCTCGCATCATCAAAACTGTGCCAGCGCGATCTGCCTCTAATTCAAACTTGCGTGAGAGGGCAATAAACGTGGTTTCTGCGGCCTTTTGGGCGGCCAATTTAGGATTGGTTCCTGCCTTTTTGGCGGCGGCTGCGCTGGCGATGGCGGCACGCAGAACTTCGCGTTCGCCCCGTTCAATGTGGTCAGCAATTTGATGTGACATTTCATGGGCTAAAACCATCGCCGTTTCATCGTCATCGCGTAGGAATTGTAACATTGCAGAATTGAAAGAGATAACGGTGCGACCACTCGGTGTTCGGCTGAAACGGGCATCAGGCGTGGCGCCGTTTTCGACTTTGATCAAAATGCGGAAATTGCATTTTGAGTTGGCTTTGGATTTGTGAACCGTTCGGCAGGCTTGTTTTGCGAGGGGCAGAATATTTTTGCTGACGCGGGTGAATGAGGATTTGCCGTCTTCAAAGCTGCGCGCTTTTGGGAATTTTGCGGCTTTGGCAGTTGATTTGGGCTGTTCCACGGGCGATGTGGTTTGCGTGCAGGCGGCGAGTGACACAATCACGATTGGGACAAGTAACAGGCATTTGAAAGACATTCTGGTTCCCCATTCGGTAGACGCATCGTTTGGTGCATTGCTCCTGACTTAGTGTGTTCATAGGGTGATGGAAACAAATGATAAGGAGAATCGGCAATGGATTTAGGGATCAAAGGCAAAACGGCAATTGTTTGCGCAGGATCAAAGGGATTGGGATACGGCTGTGCCGAGGCTTTGGCGCAGGCTGGTGTGAATTTGGTGATCAATGCGCGATCCGAGGGGCCGTTGGAAGAGGCGGCGGCCAAGTTACGGGCGTTTGGTGTTGAGGTGACCGCGGTTGCAGCGGACATCACCTCCGAGGCAGGGCAGGCTGCTGTTCTAAAGGCAGCTGGCAAGGCGGATATTCTGGTGAATAATGCTGGCGGGCCGCCTCCTGGAATGTGGTCGGATTGGGACCGCGATGATTTCATTGTGGCACTTGATGCAAATATGCTGACGCCGATTGCGATGATGAAGGCGTGTTTGCCTGCGATGATGGATCAAGGTTGGGGACGGGTGGTCAACATCACGTCGCAATCTGTGAAATCACCGATCCCTGTGTTGGGGCTGTCGAATGCAGCGCGGGCTGGGCTGACGGGATATGTTGGTGGCACAGCACGCCAAGTGGCACCTTCGGGTGTGACGATCAATAATTTGCAGCCGGGAATTCATGCGACGGATCGTGCGGTATCGCTGGATGGGGGTGTTGCAAAACAGCAGGGCATTTCAATGGATGAAGCCAAGGCGGCGCGGTGCGAAACGATTCCTGCGCGCCGGTATGGAACCGCTGCAGAGTTCGGCGCGATGTGTGCGTTTTTATGCTCGGAGCATGCAGGATTCATTGTGGGGCAGAATATCCTGCTCGATGGTGGCGCGGTAAATTCCACAATGTAAGCTGACAGGTTTTGTCAGTTTGGTTTGGTAAATTGATCCGACTGCGCGTGCTGCGTGGTCGGATTTTGAGTATTTGGGGACAAAAGAATGGCTGAGGATCGGTTTAGCTTGAAGGATGCGCTGTTTAATGCGGAAAAAGTTGCGTATTTGGCTGGGCTTTTTGGCGCGGCGGATGCGCGATTTGATGCAGTGGAGTTTGAGCGCGATGTGATGGCAGAGATGCTGCCGCTGGAATTAAAAGCGCGGATGATGTTGATTGCGCGGGTTTTGGCGGATTATTTACCCGATGATTTTGGTGAAGCGGCGGGTGTGATTAAATGCGCACTTCCGCCAGAGTTGGATCCGTTGAACACGGATGATGATTTTGGGGATTTCATTTTTGGGCCTCTGGGGGAGTTTGTGGCCGAGCACGGTTTGGCGGATTTTGATGTGGCGATGAGCGCGCTAAAGGCGATTACCAAGCGATTTTCGATGGAATATGCGATCCGTCCGTTTTTGAATGCTGAACCTGCGCGGACGTTGGCTGTTTTGGGGGAATGGGCGCGCGATGAGAATTACCATGTGCGCCGATTGGTGAGCGAGGGGACGCGCCCAAAGCTGCCTTGGGGGATGAAGATTGTGCTGGATGTACGCGATGCGGTGCCGTTTCTGGATCAATTGCACAGCGACAAAACGCGGTATGTCAGGTGCTCTGTGGCGAACCATTTGAATGATATTGCAAAGATTGATGGGGAGTTGGTGGTGGCCACGCTGGCGCGGTGGCAGCGTGAGGGACACCAAGATGCCAAGGAGCTGGATTGGATGACGCGTCATGCGTTGAGGACGCTTGTGAAGAAAGGTGATCCTGCAGCAATGGCATTGTTGGGGTTTGTGCCTGATCCGCCGATTGAGGTGGGGCCGATTGTTTTTGACGCGGCGCGTGTGAAGATTGGTGATGTGCTGGCGTTCGAGGTGGAGATCAAGGCGACGGGCAATGCCAAGCTGTTGGTGGATTACGTAGTAGAATTTGTGAAAGCGGATGGGTCGCGCAAGCCTAAAGTGTTTAAGCTGAAGCAACTGGCATTGAAAAAAGGCGCTTGCGAAATGGTGGGTAAGAAACACCGGTTCAAAGGCGATGCGACGACGTTTCGCCTGTGCCCTGGCACCACGCGCATCGTTTTGCAGATAAATGGGGTGGAGCGGGGCGCAGTGGAGTTTGAACTGGTTTAGCGTGTTTTTGCAAAGTTGCTTGCTGCATTTGGTCTGCGCTGTTATCTGAGCGAAAGCGTAAGGAATAACAACGGAGCGCCCCTTGGCCGCCCTTAACACCCCCAGATTGGAATTGCAGGCCATCAGCCACAGTTTTGGCGTGGGACTTGCTGTGGACAGCTTGTCGTTGCAATTGCATGCTGGCGAGGTGATTTGCTTGCTTGGCCCATCGGGGTGCGGAAAATCCACGACGCTGCGAATTGCGGCAGGGGTCGAGCAGCAAAATGCGGGCGCGGTTTTGGTGGATGGGCAGGTTGTATCGGACGCCACACAGCATATGCCGCCTGAACGGCGCTCTATCGGGTTGATGTTTCAGGATTTCGCGCTGTTTCCTCATTTAGATGTCGCGCACAATATTGCGTTTGGTTTGACGGGGACAAAGGGCGAAAAGCTGGCGCGTGTTGGGGCGTTGTTGGAGCGTGTTGAGCTGGTTGGCTATGACAAGAAGTACCCCCATGAATTATCTGGTGGCGAGCAACAACGGGTTGCATTGGCGCGGGCAGTTGCGCCGCGACCCCGTGTTTTGTTGATGGATGAACCGTTTTCGGGGCTAGATGATCGGCTGCGCGACGGTGTGCGCGATGCCACATTGGAGTTGTTGAAAGACGAGGGTTCTGCGGTGTTGTTGGTGACCCATGAGCCCCAAGAAGCGATGCGTATGGCGGATCAGATTGCGTTGATGCGTGATGGGCGGATCATGCAGCAGGGCGCGCCCTATAATATTTATAACGCGCCTATGGATCGCGATGCGGCTGGGTTTTTCTCTGATATTAACGTGGTGTCGGGTGTTGTGAAAAATGCCCTGACGGAAACGCCGTTTGGTCAGTTTTTGGTGCCAGGATGTGCAGATGGGGCCGAGGTTGAGATCATCATTCGCCCGCAACATTTGCGCATGGACTTTGATCGCCAAGGACGTGGGCCAAACCCGACAGCGAAAGAGGGCACGCCTGCAAAGGGAATCGTGTCGCGGGCGCGCTATTTGGGGGATCACTCGTTGGTGGAATTTGAGATGGATTACGACGGATCGCGCCTGCAAGTGACGGTTCCGGGTGTTTTCTTGCCAGAATCAGGGCGGGTTTTGTGGCTGTCGATGCGTCGAGACCGCTGTTTTGTGTTTCCGAAGGTATGATTTCACAACCGCAGGTGATGCTGATTTTCGCCAGCGTGTGAAGACATCGTTAAGACTTCGTGAAATGCTGTGAAGGTTGCGTCAAACCGACGGAACTGTGACAAAAGTCACTTTTAGTCAGCTTTTTCAATCCTACTCAGAACCTACGATTTGTTTTGGAGTTTTGAAGTTGGATCATTTTAGCATAGCTCGCGACCTGTATCGCACCATAGATATTTCCCTGATTTGTAACGGGATTGGTGTGTTGGGTTTCATGTTTTACATGGCGTCATACACATTAGTGACGTTTCAGCGGATCGACAGCCGAGGGTTGTTATTTTTCTGTCTGAACACGATGGCAGCGACATTTGTATTGGTCAGTCTGACTCAGAACTTTAACTTGGCGTCTGCGCTTATCCAAATAGTCTGGATCGGATTGGGCACCATAGCAATCGGAACACGGTTGTCGCGACGTGTCGTGACGACGTAACCCCTGCGCCCAGAACTTGCATTTTCAAGGTTTGGGCGTGGGAATAGGACTAAATGGCGCAATCTGCGTGAAATAATCTCCCAATTTCACGTGATTGCGTCCGTTTGGGGTTTGAACCTAGCGTAAAAATACATAAGTGTATGTGGTGACAGTTTTAGGGCGTGATCATCACGCCGCTATGGGAGACTTGAAATGATACTTACACCTCTGTTTATCCAAAATATTGGCCCAATGGGCATGATCCTGATCGCCGTTGTGGCGCTGGTTCTGTTTGGCCGTGGCAAAATCTCGACCATGATGGGCGAAGTGGGCAAAGGCATCACATCGTTCAAAAGAGGCGTGAATGAAGGCAAAGAAGAGCTGGAAGCCGCTGCAATGGAAGACGCCAAAGACGTGACACCGGATTCCGAAAAATCCTAAGATTTTTGTCGCAGTTATTGTTGCTGTCTGAATTGGAGCATCCGCATGTTTAGCATTGGCATGCCAGAAATGGCTGTGATTGGCATTGTTGCGCTGATTGTCGTTGGGCCAAAGGATTTGCCGCAAATGTTCCGCAAGGTGGGGCAGTTTGTGGGCAAGGCGCGTGGTATGGCGCGCGATTTCCAACGGGCAATGGAACAAGCTGCTGATGACAGTGGCGTGGGCGATATGGCTGCGGATGTGAAACGGGCGACATCCATGAAAAACCTTGGACTTGATGATATCAAGACCACGATGAACGATTACAAAACCAGCTTTGAACCCAAGAAAGTAGACGCGGCGCGTGAGCATGCGGCGCGGGTTGCGGCGGCGAAAAAAGCAAATGAAGCGGCAGAATCGTGGCCCCCTGAAGGCGTTGAGATCGTTGAAAACTCAGAGGTTGTTGAGGCTGCGCCTAAGACAGTGGCGATAAAGCCCGCGGTAAAGAAGAAAGCGGCGGCGAAGAAATCTGCTGCTGCGAAAAAACCTGCCGCGAAAAAAACTACGGCTAAGAAACCGGCGGCTAAGGTTGCGGCGGCGAAGAAGCCTGTTGCCAAGGTAGCAGCGGCAAAGAAACCCGCCGTAAAGAAAACTGCGCCAAAAAAGCCTGCAGCTAAGAAATCCGCCACGACAAAGAGTAAAGCATGAGCACCGATGAAGTTGAAAACAGCGCAGCGCCGCTGATCGAGCATCTGGCCGAGCTGCGCAATCGCTTGTTGTATTGCGTTTACGCGCTGTTGGCTGGTGTGCTGGTTGTGTTTTACTTTGCTGATCCTTTGTTGGATTTCCTTGTACGACCGTTGGCGAAAATTCTCGTTGAATATGGCCAAGAGGCCACGTTGATCTTTACCGCCCCCCAAGAGAAATTCTTCGCGTTCTTCCGCATTTCGTTCATTGGCGGGTTTATGGCGGCGTTTCCTGTGATTGCGTTCCAGCTGTGGCGGTTTGTGGCCCCTGGGCTGTACAAAAATGAGCAGGGCGCGTTTCTGCCGTTCATGATTGCCTCTCCGTTGTTATTTTTGCTGGGCGCGAGTTTTGCGCATTACGTGGTGACGCCGCTGGCGATGCGGTTCTTTGTTGGGTTTGCCGATATCATTCCGATCGTTTCAGAATTTGTAGCAGGTGGGGATGCGGATGTTCTGCCCCAAGATCCAGACGAAGTGAAAACGGTTATCTTACCGTCGATCAAGGATAGCCTTGATTTAACACTGAAATTTATCTTTGCCTTTGGTATTTGCTTCCAATTACCTGTGCTGTTGACCCTGATGGGGATGGCGGGATTGGTAAGTGCAGAGGGCCTGCGCAATGTACGTAAATACGCGATTGTGGGTATTTTGGTGCTGGCTGCGATCGTGACCCCGCCTGATGTGATCACGCAGGTGATCCTGTTTGTGGTGGTGTATATGCTGTACGAAATTTCGATCTGGTTGGTTGTTTTGGTCGAGCGTAAGTCTGAAGCAAAGTTACGCGCAGAAGGCTATTACGATGACGAAGATCCCGATACTGCGGGCAAACACCCCGAGGAATTGTGATGTCTGACGATGCGTTGATCCGCATTGCCGAGGCGCTGGAGCGGATCAATCCGCGCCCGTTGGATGCGCCCGATTTCAGTGCAGCGGATGCGTTTGTTTGGCATGTTGCCCCTGATCGTTTGGAGCCCGTGGCGAATGTGAATCGTGTGGATATTGGCCTGTTGGTTGGAATTGATCGTGCGCGTGATACGTTAATGGACAATACGGTAATGTTTGCGCGCGGGATGCCTGCGAATAACGTGCTGTTGTGGGGATCGCGCGGGATGGGGAAATCCTCGCTGGTGAAGGCCGCCCATGCAGAGGCGAATACTGTCGTTGGCGGACTAAAGCTGGTTGAAGTGCAGCGCGAAGATTTACCGTCCATTGGTCGGTTATTGAATGTTTTACGTGCGGCAGGGGATCAACGGTTTTTGCTGTTTTGTGATGATCTGTCGTTTGGCCATGATGATGCGCATTACAAATCGCTAAAGGCGGTTTTGGACGGTGGCATCGAAGGCCGCCCCGAAAATGTTGTGTTTTATGCCACGTCGAACCGCCGCCATTTGATGCCGCGTGACATGATCGAAAATGAACGCTCCGCTGCAATCAACCCTGCTGAAGCCGTGGAAGAAAAGGTGTCCCTGTCGGATCGGTTTGGTCTGTGGCTGGGGTTCCATCCGTGTGATCAGGACGACTATTTGGCGATGATCCGTGGGTATTGCGATGCCCATGGCGTTGTGATTTCAGAAGACGAAATGTACGCCGAAGCGATTGAATGGCAAGCGACACGAGGCAGCCGATCTGGGCGTGTGGCGTGGCAATACTTTACTGACTTGGCTGCGAGACGTGGGATTCACATCGGCGCGTAAGGTGCTGATTTTACATATTTATCAAAGCGCGATGATGATCAGGTACGCCGCGTATGCACCATAGCTGGCGAGCAGCAGTGGGCCTTTGAATTTACGCGGGCCTGGGCGGTTCATGCACAACAGCAGGATCAGGGTCATGACGATCAAGATACCGATGTCGACCCAGAGATAGCTTTTGTAGGTGAAGCTGCTGATCATGCCTGACAGACCCAGAATGCCGAGGATATTGAAGATTTGGCTGCCTGCGATGTTGCCGAGGATGAGGTTCGGACGTTTGATGCGTGCGGCGGCGATGCAGGAGGAGACTTCGGGCAGGGAACCGCCAGCAGCGATGACGGTTGCGCCGATCACCGCTTCTGGAATGCCGAGCCGTGTGGAGATTTCCACGGCGTAACCAACCGCGAGATCAGAGAAGAAGGCCATTGCGACAGCACCACCGAAGACCAGCAGAACAGCAAGCCAGAGTGCTGTGTTTGCGTCGAATTCTTCGTCGTCTTCACCGTCTGAATTGGTCAACGAGCGGATCATGAAATAGGCGAATGCCGCGATGAGGCCGATTGAGAACAGTGTCGAGACGGTTGAAATGCCGTTTTGGGAGGTGAATAGCGTGTTGATGAGGAGGGCAGTTGCGCCAAAAAGACCTAGAAATACGGTTTTGGTGTATTCTGGGCGGGCTTTTTCAAAGGTCATCAACATGCCTGCAATACCGATGCCGAGGCCGACGTTTACGATGTTGGAGCCAGTGATGTTGGAAATGACGATATCGCCTGCATTATCGAGCACGGCTGACACGTTTATCGCCACTTCGGGGGCGGAGGTGCCGATGGCGACAATGACAGAACCAACGATGAATTCGGGAACGGACAGGCGGTGCGCGATGGCAACCGCTCCTTTGACGAAATAACCCGCAGAAATCACGACGATGGCCAGACAGACGGGCAAGGCGACAGCGAGGAATAGCATTGATTGGCCCATGATCGCGGTTCTTTCTTATCCGAGTATCAGGTCGAGGTAGTGCCCAAGGGCAGGCGGCGCAAGGGGCAGGCGGGAGTTTTCGCAACCCTGAACAAAAGATGCAGGGATTTTAATGCGTGGTGACTGGCTTACCGCTCTTTGAGTTTCGGATTTAGGGCGTCGTTTAGGCCGTCACCCACCAGCGAGATGCACAGCACCGTGATAAAGATCGCGACACCTGGGATGGTGACCGTGTAACCCGCATCGAGGATATATTGACGGTTGGAGCCGATGATTTGCCCCCATGACACGACATTTGGATCAGTTAAGCCGAGGAACGAGAGACCTGCCTCGAACAGGATTGCGCTGCCGACCATGAGCGCGGATTGCACGATGATTGGCGGCAGGGCGTTTGGCAGGATCACGGCAAACATGATTTTCAGTGGGCGCGTGCCAGAAGCGCGCGATGCCATCACAAATTCAAGTTCGCGGATGCGCAGAAATTCGGATCGGGTGATGCGGGCAACGGCTGTCCAGCTGACCACGCCGATGGCGACGGTGATCATGGGCAAGGATGCGCCAAATAAGGCGACGATCACCATTGAAAACAGCAGCGTTGGCAGGACTTGGAAAAATTCGGTGATGCGCATCAGTACTTCTTCGACCCAGCCGCGATAAAACCCTGCGAGCGCGCCCACAGATACGCCGATGACCACCGACATGAAGGCAGCGGAAAGGCCGATGATGATGGACACCCGTGCGCCATTGATGATGGCGGCCAACAGATCGCGGCCCAAATAATCGGTGCCGAGGATAAAGCCGTCTACGCCCGGTGGGGAGAACGGCGACCAGACCATTTCAAACGGATCGACGCCGTAGATTGAGGGGCCAAATATGGCGGCGAAGATGATGATGCTGAGTACGATGAGGCCCGCAAGGGCGGCGTAATTGCCGCGAAAACGTCGCCATGCTTGGCCCCAAGGGGATTGGGATTTGGCGGCGGTATTGACGTTAAGATCGCTCATCCTTTGCCTCCGATCCGTGGATCGACGAGTTTTTGTGCCAGATCAGTGAGAAGGTTTCCGACGATGACGACAAGCGCAGAGAAAAACAGGATGCCAAGGATTGTTGGTGTGTCGCGTGCGAGGATCGAAGTGAAGGCGAGGGTGCCAAGGCCCGGCCAAGAGAACACGGCCTCAACCAGAACAGCGCCAGAGATGACGGCGGAGAATTGCAGCCCAGCGAGGGTGATGACGGGGGAGAGCGCGTTTTTAAGCGCGTGTTGGTAGACGACTTTGCGGTGCGGCACGCCCTTGGCGTAGGCGGTGCGCACGTAATCGGTGCGGAGCTGTTCCAGCATCGTAGCGCGGGTAAGGCGGGAGTAAAGCGCGAGAAAAACCGAAGCGAGCGTGACCATCGGCAGTATCAGATGGTGCAGGATGTCCAAGGATTTGATCCAAAGACCGCCCTCAATCGTGACATCACGCATGCCTGCAACAGGGAACCAATGGAATTGCAGCGAGAAGCCGATGAGCAGCAGGATGCCTGTCCAGAAAACGGGGGCGGAGTAGCCGAAAAGGGCGATGAAAGTGACGAAGTGGCTGGTGAGGCCGTTTGGTTTTTGCGCGGAAACAACGCCCAAGAACACGCCGATGATCAGCGCGATGATTTGTGCCGAGAACACCAAAAGCAAAGTTGCGGGGATGCGTTGAAGGATAAGGTCGGTGACGGGTTCGCGGTAATAGAATGAGTAACCCAAGTTCCCTTGTAGCACGTTGCCGATGTAACGGCCGAGTTGCACAAGGAAGGGTTGATCGAGGCCATATTCGGCGCGGATCGCCTCGAGCACTTCGGCGTCAGCGCCACCGTTGGCTTGTGCAATTGTGTCTGCCACATCGCCGGGTGCAAGGTGCATCATCGAGAAGTTCAGCACGAGAACGGCAATGAGTAGGATAGCCGCGTAAACGGATCGAACGAGCAAAGTTTGGAGAAAAATCACGGGGAGGCAGCCCTTGAGCAATGGTATGCGCGGCGGATAAGCCCGCCGCGCAATGGATGTATTATTTCAAGTAGGTCATGTCGATTGGTGTGGAAGAACCCCAAATACCAATCGGCGGATTGCCCACTTTGTCGGTGTTGTAAACCGTGTGATATGGCACCGTGTTGGTGTGATACACTGGCAGCTCGTCTGCGATAATCGCTTGGAACTCTGCATAAAGCGCCTTGCGTTTCTCAAGATCGTTTTCAACCGCAGCCAAGGCCATGAGTTCGTCCACACGGGCGTTAGAATAGCCTTGTGTGTTTGACCAAACACCTTTGTGGATGTTCGTGCTGTCGTAGGTGCGGTGAACGCCGATCACTGGATCGCCCCAGTTGAACACGGTGTCCCAAGACATGTCAAAGTCGCCTGTGCCCATCTTTTTCGCCCAAGTTGGAAAATCAGCAGAGGAGCGAACTTCGACAGTGATATCGACCTTTTTGAGGGCCGCTTTCACGTATTCGACTTGTGGTTTCACACCAGGCCAACCGAAATCAATGGTCAGCGTCATGCGAGAGCCGTCTTTTACAGGGAAGCCTGCTTCATCCAGCAATGCTGCAGATTTTTCCAGATCTAGATCATAGCCGTCTTGCGCCGCATAGAACGGGCTGTCTGGGTGGATACCTGATGTGGAATCGCCAGCTGTGCCTTGCATCAATGCTTTGTGGATGAAGTTTTTATCCACGGCGTAGGCGATGGCTTTGCGTACTTTCACGTTTGAAAGTGGGCCTTTGGTTGTGTTCATGGCCAGCCAATCGGTTGGACCAATCGCGCCGTAACCATCAGACGTTACTGTCAGGCTTTCGACTTTTTTCAAACGGTTGATGATACGTGGGAGAGATTCGAACGCGCCCATGTGCAATTCGCCGTTTTCGTAGGCAATCGCGCGTGCGGCTGGGTCGGTGATGATCCGCATAACGATTTTATCAAGGTAAGGGCGACCCTCAATGAAGAAATCATCAAAGCGTTCCAAGATCACGTGTTCGCCGTTTTTAAATTCGACCAGTTTGAACGGGCCAGAACCGACAACGTCTTTGTTGTTACGTGCGTGGGCTTTGACGTCTGTTATCGCGCCGTCACCGTAGATGTGTTTTGGAATTATGGACATCAACTGGCCAGACATTGCCAACATCAGAGCAGGGTGCGGTTTGGACAGTTTCAATACAGCCGTGTGCGCATCTGGTGTTTCGACGCTTTCGACGGGCGCAAACATGGATTTGAACGGGTGGTTCGCTTTGATCACTTCGACAGAAAACGCAACATCAGCTGATGTAAGCGGGGTGCCATCGTGGAATTTCGCGTTGTCCACAAGGTTCAACGTGACGGTCAGCCCATCCTCGGATACTTCCCAAGTTTTCGCGAGATACGGCTGTGGTTCCCAGTTTTCGTCGTACCGCAGCGGCGATGCAAACAATTGCGCGCCTGGAAAGCCAGTGACGATGCCAGACTGAACAGCAGAGTTTAGGTTGCGCACATTTGAACCGAGCACAGTAACAAGCGTGCCGCCTTTTTTGGGTTCATCGGCGTGTGCCGACGTGGCCATCATGGATGCCAGCGCAGTTGCTGTCATCAGGCCCTTAAAAATATGTCTCATAGACAAGTCCTCCAGTTGGTTAACGTGTTTATTGTTTTTATGTTTTTAACCTAGCCTGAAGGTTTCAAACTCAACAAGCGAATTTTTTAGAGAAACAAAAAACGTTACGAGACAAGAAAAAGGATTTGTGGGTGCGCGCAAAAGCGGCCTAGGATTTAATTAACCCGTGAAGAAGGATGGAATCGATGACTAAGACCACAGTTTTTTCTGCCAAAAAGATCGTCACTATGAACCCCAATCGGCCAGAGGCGAGCCATGTTGCGGTGCGCGAAGGGCGTATTTTAGGGGTTGGGGATTTGAGCGAGTTGGAGGTGTGGGGCGAGTACACGCTGGATGAGCGGTTTGCGGGCAAAGTGTTGATGCCAGGATTTGTGGAGGGCCATGCCCACACGATGGAGGGCACGTTGTGGCGGTATGTGTATTGCGGTTTCTTTGATCGGATGGACCCAAACGGCAAGTCTTGGGATGGGTTGAAGTCCATCGAGGCAGTGTTGGAGCGGTTATCTGAGGCAGAATCCAAGATGGATGACCCTGATGCGCCGTTGTCTGGCTGGTCGCTTGATCCGATCTATCTGGATAACAAACGGGTAACGCGGCAAGATTTGGATAAGGTTTCAAGCACGCGGCCCATTGGGGTGCTGCATGCCTCGGGGCATATTCTGAATGTGAATACCAAAGCGTTGGAGCTGGCAGGGTTGATGAAGACGGGGATCAATCACCCTGGCATGCCGCTCGGCGCGGATGGGATACCGACTGGCGAGTTGTATGGCCCAGATACCATGACGCCTGTTGGGGTGCATGTCGGGTTCAACCGTTCGTTAACGGACAGTGACGAACAGGGTTTGCGCGATTTTGGCAAACTGTGTGTGCGCACTGGTGTTACGACCATTACGGATTTGGCGGCGCGCTTGGAAGATGACGGTGTGGAGGCCATGCTGCGGGTGACGGGTGAGCCGCTTTATCCTGCACGCGTCGTGCCGTTGAAGTTTTTCATGGGGGCAACGGCGCAGGAAACTGTGGATCGTGTGCTGGAGTTGAAAGAGAAGGCCACGGATATGTGTCGGCTTGGGCGGATAAAGGCCGTGGCGGATGGGTCTATTCAGGGGTTTTCGGCGCGGATGCGGTGGCCCGGTTATCATAACGGCGCACCAAACGGGCTTTGGTATACCGCGCCAGAGCAGTTGGCGGAGTTGTACCGCGCTGCGTTAAAGGCGGATATTCAGGTGCATACGCACACCAATGGGGATGAAGCGACGGAGATGGTTCTCGATACGTTGGGGCCTGCGCTGAAAGACGTGCCGCATCCTGATCACCGTTTCACATTGCAGCACTGCCAGTTGGCGGACGGCGCGCAGTTTCGCCGCATGAAGGCGCTCGATATGTGTGTGAACCTGTTTGCGAACCACCATTTTTACTGGGGAGATGAGCATTATCGCCTGACCGTGGGGCCAGAACGGGCGTTGCGGATGAATGCGTGTCGCACCGCGCTGGATACCGGTGTGCCGATGGCGATCCACTCGGATGCACCTGTGACGCCTTTGGGACCATTGTTCACGGCTTGGGCTGCGGTTAATCGGATTACCGCATCTGGGCGCACGCAAGGCGAGGGCGAGAAGATTGCGGTGAGCGAGGCGTTGCGCGCGATAACACTTGGGGCGGCGTACACGTTGCACATGGACGATGAGGTTGGTTCCATCGAGGTCGGCAAGAAGGCGGATTTCGCGGTGTTGGAGGACGACCCGCGTGAAATGTCGGGCGATGCGCTGAAAGATGCGGTTGTTTGGGGGACGGTCCAAGGTGGGCGCGTTTTTGCGGCGGCTGATCTGTGATCCCTGTAACAGTTGTTGGGGGGTATCTGGGCGCGGGTAAAACAACGCTGGTGAACCATTTGTTGCGCAATGCCAATGGGTTGCGGTTGGCAGTGCTGGTGAATGAGTTTGGCGAGTTGGCTATTGATGAAGACCTAATCGAAGCGCAGGACGAAGATGTGATTTCCATTGCGGGGGGATGCGTGTGTTGTTCGTTCGGCAGCGATCTTACGGCGGCGCTGGGGGATATGGCGGCCATGGACCCGCCCCTCGATCATGTTTTGATAGAAAGCAGCGGTGTGGCGATCCCAAGTTCAATCGTAAATTCGCTGGTGTTTATGCCTGCGTTTCGATCCGATGGAATCGTGATTTTAGCGGATGCGGAAACCGTGCAGAAATCGGCGCGCGACAAATACATGGGCGATACCGTGACGCGCCAAATAACGGATGCGGATATTATTCTGCTGAATAAGGTGGATTTAGTTTCTAAAGTGACCTTGGACGCAACGCGGGCTTGGCTTCAGGTGCAAAACCGCGCGGTGCGGATTGTTGAATGCACGCAGAGCACTGTGCCCCCTGAAACAGTGCTGGACAGTTTCATCGGGCGTGTGCGGACGGGTGGTGCGCATTTGGAAGCGGCGCATCTGGATATGCTGACGTTGATGCCCACGGGTGCCGTGGATGCAGATGATCTGGCGGCGGCGTTAGCGGATGAAGGCGCAGGACTGGTGCGGGCCAAAGGATTTGTTACGCGCGGCGATGGGCGTAAGGCGTTAATCCAAGTAGTCGGTCGCAGGTTCGAGGTGACGGACGCCAGCGACGATAAAGCCGACGGTGTTGTTTGCCTCGGGTTTAGAGATGTGATGTCTAAGGCAGCGCTAGAGGTGTTGGTTTAGCGGCGGCACACAAGTTGTGACGTTCCGTTGTTTTCCTAAGGTATTGGCAAAAGGCGCGGGGCGATTGTAGGCTTTGGAATGGCGTCTGGGAGGCTGGCTATGGAACATTGCAAAGAGACACCCGCTGCACATTTTGATGTGTTGATTATTGGCGCGGGAATTTCGGGGATTGATGCGGCGCATCACCTGAATACGCTGCGCCCAGGCACCAGTTATGCCATTCTAGAGAGTAAATCTGAAATTGGTGGAACGTGGAGGACGCATAAATTCCCTGGCATTCGATCTGATAGCGATTTGTTTACCTTTGGGTTTGCATGGAAGCCGTGGATGGGCGTGCCAGTGGCCACGGCAGCAGAGATTTTGGCCTATCTGGAAGAGGCCGTTGATGAGATCGGCGCGCGCGAAAAGATAAAGTTTGATCACAAGGTTTTGCAGGCGGATTGGTGTAGTGACAGCTGTGTCTGGCGTGTGGAGGTTGAGGACGGCGCTGGCAATGTGCAAACGCTAACCTGTGGTTTTTTGTGGACCTGCGCGGGGTATTACAATCATGCCAAGGGCTACACGCCGCATTGGGCGGGGATGGATGATTTTATCGGTACGTTGGTGCATCCCCAATGCTGGCCCGAAGGATTAAAGACCGAGGGTAAGAAAGTTGTGCTGATCGGGTCTGGTGCGACGGCCGCGACGATATTGCCTGCGTTGGCAGGGAAGGCGGCGGCGTTAACGATGCTGCAGCGGTCGCCGACCTATTACATGGCGCGTCCGCAGATTGATGAGTTTACCGAGACGTTGAACGCGCTGGATTTGCCCAAAGAATGGTATCACGAGATTATGCGTCGGCGTTTCCTGCACGAAAGCGAAGTCTTTGTAGAGCGCACGAAAGTTGAACCAGATGTGGTGGCCGCTGAGTTGGTTGGCGTCGCGCGTACGCATTTGGGCGATGATTACGATGTCGAAACGCATTTCACCCCAAGTTACGCGCCGTGGAAACAGCGGGTGGCGCGTATCCCTGATGGGGATTTGTTCACGGCCATTCGCGATGGGTTCGTGGATGTGGTGACGGATGAGATTGAACGATTTACAGCGACAGGCTTGGTATTAAAATCTGGCAAGGTATTGGATGCGGATATCATCGTTTCGGCCACTGGGTTGAACCTGACGATGTTTGGGGATGTGGTTTTGAAAGTAGATGGCAGCGTCGTTGATCCGGCCAAAACATTCACCCATCGCGGGGTAATGTTCTCGGGCCTGCCCAATTTGGCGAATGTGTTTGGGTATTTCCGATCCAGTTGGACGATGCGGGCAGGGCTGGTATCTGCGTATGTGTGCCGATTGCTGGAATTTATGGAAACAATGGATATTCACGCGGTGACGCCGCAATTGCGCGATGAAGACGGCGATATGGCTCAGGGGCCGTGGATTGATCCAGAGAACTTTAATGCCGGCTACGTGATGCGCAGTTTGGATATCATGCCGCGCCAAGGGAACAAGCAGCCGTGGATCATGACGCAGGATTATTACCGCGACCGTGTGGATTTACCCGCCGCTGATCTGGAGGATGGCACGCTGGTTTTTGAACGGGCAAAGACGCGGTCTGCCTAACCGCCGAGACGCTTTACATCGGGTTCCAAGCCTTTGACGCCCAACTCAGCCATTTTTAGAATCGCTTCGCGGGTATCGGCAACGGCAATAAAGCGGGCGTTGTGGCAAAATTTTGCGCCTTTGACCCCACTTGCATGCTCTAGATCGGTGTCTGACAAGCCTGCCCATGCTGCCGGCAGATCGGCGCGTTGCTCGAATGTGTCGTTGGATAATTTGATACCGTTGAGAGTCCATTCCTCACCGCGCGGCGTGATCATGAACAGGATATGATCGGAGTCGGTTTGATCAAGGGCAGCGCCGAACGGCATGCCCATTGGCAGCTCCAAAATCGGCGATGCGCCTGCATCGGTGATTGCTCTAAGAACGATGTTATGGGCCCGCGCCTTGGCGGTTAGGTTGCGAATTTGGGCCTGAACAAAGGCCGCCGCGATTGGTAGCGCGGTGAAAAATGCGTCATCATTTGCAGTGGGCGATGGGTCGTCGAACACAGGTTTGAGGCTGCCCAGCAGGGACGGTAAAGTCAGGCTCGATAACGGGCCAGCAACAGAGGGTTCCATCGCGCCGTTATCCAGCAAATCAATCGGCAGCACAAATTTCGTGTCAAACTTTGTATGAATAACCTCGATGTCATCGCTTGGCACGTTCATGTCGGCCAGATATTCACGACCATACTGTGCCCAGATCAACCCAAATGAGCTGAACGGTTGATCGTCGTCACGCAGCGGGCCAGGGCGTTGGTGGTGATCAAAAATTTGCGCATCACGATCATAGGCACCGCCAACATCATAAATAATTTTATGGGGGGCGGGTGTGATCCAATCGCGATCCCGAGTGCGGAGCAACTTTGCGTTTGGAAACAAGCGCGTAAGCACGGCCGAAGACAGCAATTCATCCGCATGAAAGCCACCAGAGTGGGTGATAAGGTGGGTGACGGTCATCGGGGGCTCCATAGGTTGGGCGTAACGCTATCGGAAATGGAAGGTTTTGGTGGAGCCTAGGAGGATCGAACTCCTGACCTCTTCGCTGCCAGCGAAGCGCTCTCCCAGCTGAGCTAAGGCCCCATTGTGCAGTTAAGCACGGGTGGTCGTGCATTGAGCACGGGTGGTATTTAGGAAGTCCCGCTTGCTGTTGCAAGCGGAAAATCCAGAGATTTAGCTATCGTCTTCAGGCGCAGCAACATCTGCGATTTCTTCGAGCGGCACTGTGTCGTCGTCGTCATCGTCCAGCACGTCATCACCGAGATCCACATCTGCGTCATCGTCGTCATCCGCAAGCACGTCGAGATCGTCACCGTCTTCAGCTTCGGTGGCTTTCTTGATCGCAGATTTGTCTTCTTTGTCGGCCATCGAGGTTTTCGACTTGTCAGACACAAACTGTGACAGTGGGTATTCTTTACCCGTGTATGGGCTAACGACTGGATCGTTGCCTAGATCGTAAAAACGTTTGCCTGTTTCAGGGCAGACACGTTTCACACCCCATTCTTCTTTTGGCATTGAGAACCCCTTGGGTTGACTTATTTATCGCGTATCGCCGCCAACTGCCACAGGCTGAGAGGCTTGTCAAAGGTTGAATGGGATTTTTTGCGACAAGTCGTTTTGTATTGCCACTTTTATGCACTGAGGTAAGGATGCGGGCATGGCAGAAACCCTTGAAATTGGCGACCCTCCGATTGTGGTCACGTTAAAGAAATCGGCGCGTGCGCGGCGGTTTTCTTTGCGGATTTCAAATGTGGATGGGGCGGTGAGTCTGACGATGCCAAAACGGGCCGCATTGCGCGATGCAGCGGCGTTTGCGCAAGATCACGATGGGTGGTTGCGCAAGCATTTGGACAAGCGGCCAGATCAAATTGTACCTGCGTTTGGTGGCTCTGTTTTGCTGGATGGCGTTGCGGCGCCGATCACTTTGGGGGCAGGGCGTGGCGTGCGTTTTGATGCGGGCGTGTTTTATGTACCAGGTAAAGCAGCGCAGGTGCCCGCCAAGCTGCGGGCGTTTTATAAAACACTCGCGCGGGATCGTTTGGCGGAGGCATCGGAACGGTACGCAAAATTAGTGGGGCGGTCTTTTTCACGGATCACAATTCGCGATACGCGGAGCCGTTGGGGATCTTGTACCAGTGATGGTCATTTAATGTATTCATGGCGGTTGGTGATGGCGCCCCGCGCCGTGCAGGAATATGTAGCCGCCCATGAGGTCTGCCATTTGGTCGAGATGAATCATTCGGATGCGTATTGGCGCCAAGTGGCGGCGATTTTTCACGATTATAAGGCCCAACGCGGTTGGTTGAAAAAGCATGGCGCTGAACTGCATCGGTTCCAGTTTTAAAGTTGACTTGCCGCGTCAGTGTGATCACAAAAGTGCATGATCAATCCAGAACGTATCCCGTCAACTGAACCCACCGGCCCGACACATGAACGGGTGTTTCGTGCGTTGCGCGCGCAAATCATGCACGGTGAAATTATTCCAGGGCAAGCAATGACCATTCGTGGAATTGCAGGCGAGTTTGATGTTTCTATGACACCCGCACGCGAGGCGGTTCGACGGCTAACAGCGGAGGGCGCTCTTTCGATGTCAAAGACGGGGCGTGTGACTGCGCCGTTGCTGAGTACAGAGCGGATCGAGGAACTGGCGTCTATTCGGGCGTTGCTGGAGCCTGAGTTGGCATCACGGGCGCAACCTCGTGCGCACATGGCGTTGATTGAACGGCTGCACAACATCAACACGACGGTTGAGGAGGCCATCGTGAAGAAAGATGCGGTTGGCTACATTCGCGCCAATCTGGAGTTTCACCGTACGCTGTATTTGCGAGCCCAAGCCCCTGCGATGTTGGCAATGGTCGAGACAGTGTGGTTGCAAATGGGGCCAACCATGTCGGCGCTGTATGCCCGCTTGCAACGGCCCAATGCCGCGGGCAATCACCGCACGGCGATTGCGGCGCTGCGGGCAGGGGATGAACCAGGGTTGAAGCTGGCGATACGGGCAGATGTGACCCAAGGCTTGCGGATGTTGGGAACCTAGAGGTTACGCGTTTAAACCGTCGTCGTATTTTTCGGGAAACCCCTCAAGCGGGGTCGCATAGCGCATGCGGGCATCGGTGATTTGGCTGTAGGAGCCGACCAATTCGCGCAGCGGGCTGCCGAGCCGTTCTAGTCCTGAAACGAAAGCGAGGATCACGCCGACTTCGATGTCACCTTGGATCACGAGGTAGCCGCCATAAGAAATAACGCCAAACGGGCCGAGCGCGATCAGTAGGTTGTTGATCGTTTTCATAACGTTTTTCGTGAGGATGAATTTGGTGCGCAGCGTCAGGATTTTCTCGACGAGATCATTGAATTTTTGAGGTGGCTCAGAACGCAAAAGATCGTCCTCGGGTGTGTCTACGATCATATTGCCCAACTCGCGCATTTTAAGTGCTTTGGTTTGCGCAAGGCGGTTCATGCGGGCCTGAAAGATCGGCACAATGACAAGTTGGGGCGAATAGAGCGCAAGCGCGATGGAAGCAACAAGCGGTTCAACCCAAAACATATAGCCTAGCACTACAGTTAGAGTGCCAAGTTCAAAAAGCGGACCCGAAATAGCAGAACCTGCGAAACCGCCGAGCTTTTCGACCTCCGATCCCATCATCGAAACGACCGCGCCCTCATTGACCTCATTCGTAAGGTCTTCGCGTTCTTTGGGTGCGTTGGTGTAGATCGCCAAAAAAACCGAGCGGCGCAATTTACGCACAATATTGGCAGAGATCAGCTCGCGTTGGGCCCGCATCGCAAATTTAAGCGCGGCAGACAGCAACATCGCAGCAAGGTAAAACAAGCCAAGTTTAAAGAGTAGGTCGAGGTCTTTGTTGGCGACCGCGTCATCAAGCAAACGACGTTGAAGCTCGAGGGGCACTGGCGCCAGCGGAAGGAGCGCGATGGTAAGGGTAATCACCACGACCTGCTGCCATTTT
>Ga0233426_10000056_pt1 | contig 118643 bp, 112 predicted proteins | sample SI_118_April2016_6_FD_179875 | JGI IMG/M metagenome (GOLD analysis project Ga0233426, IMG submission 179875) | Seawater microbial communities from Saanich Inlet, British Columbia, Canada - SI_118_April2016_10_MG | ecosystem: Environmental > Aquatic > Marine > Inlet | place: Canada: British...
TTAACCTCCAACTACACTATTGGCTCGTGTAAAGTGCAGGTAAACCCTCATAAACCTAATATAGGTGAATAAATTAGACGCCTCATATACAAGACAACATTTTTTAAACATCCTGCTGCGTTCCTACAAGTAGAGTTTCATGATCTATGAGCTGCTTTGATGACCTTGACAAATCCCTAAGCGCAATCGAAGCCAAGGTGCTCTCAATAAATATATAGTTAGCCGCAAGGCTATTAGTAAAGCAATCTCCTTCTGTAGGTATTACAACAGACAGATTATCCCCATTCACTAGTGGGGACAGATCTGAATCTGTTATTACAATTACTTTACATGGCGTAGCTTTCAGTAATGACGATATTTTAGTGGTAATTTTAGAATATGGTGCTGAAGCAAATAAAACAACAACATCCGCTCTTTTTAATTGCCCAATTGCAATGGCCAAACCGTGTTCTAGTTGGACAAGCGCTTGAACATTATTTCGGATCAAGCTCAGCCCATACTGCATTGCGCTAGCAAGAACAGAAGATTGCTTATGCCCAAAAATAAATATTCTTGAGGCGTTAGCTAGTAAGGAAATAATGTTATCCAGTAGACCTTGCTCCATATTGTGCTGACATGCCTGTAAGTTGTTAGACGCATGAGTCATCTGACGCTCTAACATCATGTCTGCTGACAAAGCTTTTAGTTTTTCAAGCTCAGTAAGTTTTCTAGTATAAAAATCACAGGGTATTTCTAACCGATCCTTAAATATATTTTGGAATTCATTAAATCCCCTATAGCCAAAGAGTTTAGCTAATCGAGTTAGCGTCGCTGGGCTTATACAAGCACACTCTGCCACTTCTGATATTGAGTTTTTAGCAACATAGTCAGCCTGGTTAATCATTTCACGGAGTGCTTGAAAGTTCTTTTTACTAATCTCAAGACGAATATCTCCGCGCTCGATGAGCGCTAAACATTTTTGTAACTCGTTAAAATTAGTCGGAGGAAAGGCCGTCATATGAATATTATCGGTAACCGTTAATAGCGCATCATGAAACTTTTTTACTGATAATTCATCATTTTTTTGAAAAAAAATTTTCATCTAAGTCGATTACTTGCTCTTAAAATGATAGCCATCTAAGCTGATTAAAACGTAAACGCAGACACTACCATGACCATCGCAGTTTCAAACTTAAGATCATATACAGAGTCACAAACGCTGTTAATTAACCAACAGTCGAATCTTCGGGCAATGAATGGCGAACAGGTTTTTCGGTTTGGTTTTGGCCAAAGTCCATTTCCAGTACCCAAAGAAATTTGTGCCGCTTTGGCAAACTCAGCGGCTCGTAAGGAATACATGAGTGTTCAAGGCGATCCCAAGTTGCGTGATGCAATCACATGTTTTCATCATAGAAAGGAAAACAAACTTTGGAATTCAAACCAAATAATAATAGGCGCTGGCAGTAAAATTTTAATTTATTGCCTTATGGCTGCATTCCATCGTGCTGAGGTACTTATTCCTGCACCTAGCTGGGTATCTTATGCACCACAAGCTAACCTTGCCGGACATAAGGTTATTTGGTTACAAACAACAGTTGAAAACCAATGGCGTATAACACCACAAGAATTACATGACTTTTTAACTACCCGCGATGACAAGCAGATTCCGCTATTATTTATTTTTAACTATCCTAGCAATCCGACAGGGCAAAGCTATACAAAAACTGAATTACAGGAACTGGCCAAAGTGTTTAAGCAGTTCAATGTTATTGTAATAGCTGATGAAATCTACAGTTTATTGTCCTATCAAACTGACTATACAACATTAGAAGAGTTCTACCCTAACGGCACTATCACCTCATCAGGCATGTCCAAATGGTGTGGTGCCGGTGGTTGGCGGTTAGGCTTTGTGCACATTCCAGAAGCGTTAGGTGAGGCTTATTTTAACTCAGTTATAGGTATCGCTTCTGAAACCTATTCATGCGCAGCAAGTCCTATTCAGGTGGCCGCTACCGCCGCCTATGAGTTACACGAATTGGCTGATACATTTTTAGCTAGACAAATATTAGCTCTCAGCCATATATCCAACTATTGCAGTGAAACCTTATGTCAGGCAGGCGTTGTAGTGCATGAGGCACAAGGAGGGTTTTATCTTTTCCCCGATTTCTCTCCATTTACCGAGGCGTTAAAAAAGCGAAATATAGTTAGTTCTCAACAACTTACCAGAACTTTACTCACTGAAACTGGAGTTGCTTTATTACCTGGCAAAGCTTTTGGAATGCCAGATACCTCGCTTACTGCCCGGTTGGCATTTGTCGATTTTGATGGAGCACAAATTTTTGACCATCAGGTAAACACCATCGAATTTAGTAAGATAAAAAAGGGTATTGATAAACTCATTAAGTGGTTAGAGCGACGTTGATATTCTTTTATTTACAACTTATATATCAGTGATTTTTATCGCCTCAAGGACAATAACCCCGTTATTAAGGCGAGGCTCTCACGATCCTACAATGTGCACTCAAATGAGAAATCCATTAGCGATGGTCGCCATGTTCATCACTAACATTTACATAACAACATCTGATAATAAGAGCTCTAGCTGAACGTGATATTGCAAAGAAATACTAGCTAAAAGTCGCATTAACAGGAATCAAATTTAGGAAGACAACTCCTCATAATTTAAATCCATAAAAAACCCCACAACCAGCCGGTTATGAGGTTTTTTTATTTGGTGGAGCCTAGCGGGATCGAACCGCTGACCTCAACACTGCCAGTGTTGCGCTCTCCCAGCTGAGCTAAGGCCCCAAAAATGCAAAGTGCATGATAGGGATGAGCTGATATCAAGTCAAGGATAAATCCACAACATACGACTCAATCAGCTCAATTGCTGGTAGGCTTTTTCCATTTTCTTTAACTTCTTTTTTCCAACCCCACCCAACAACTCAATTGCATGGCGCAAACGTGCACGAGACATATCCGCACCCAGCAAATTCATTGAATCCATCACTGAAATTGATGCGTTACTCCCAGCGATAGCAATAAATAGAGGTGCTAAGAAAGGCTTTAGCTTGAGACCCATAGAATCAGAGACGTTCTTAAGCGCTTCAAAAATAGTCTCTCGCTGCCAATTTTGGACTGACTCCAATCGCCATAGAGAATACTGCAGAACCTCTAACAACTGCTCTTCCTCGACACCCGCTGCCCTGAGTTGTTCTGCACTGATGGGGAGCATACCAGAAATAAGATAGTTACCCAGAGGAGCTATATCAGATAGGGTTTCCATTCGCTGTTTAGCAAAGGGTAAAAAAGCCAGTAAAGTTTCACGATTTAGCGCCCATTCTTGGAGCCTATCAGCAAGTTGCTCATCGCTCAATTCTTCGCGGATCCACAGCCCATTAAGCCAGTCCAACTTTTCCACATCAAACACTGGACCGCCTAGTGATACGCGCTGAATATCAAACACAGCAAGCATTTCATCAAGAGTAAATTTTTCTCGCTCATCAGGCATGGACCAACCCATACGGCCCAGATAATTAAGCATTGCTTCAGGCAGGTAACCCATGCGTTGGTAGAAGAGAATGCTAGTGGGATTTTTGCGTTTGGATAACTTGCTTTTATCCACATTTCGCAACAGTGGCAAGTGACAGAAAACCGGCACGTCCCAGCCAAGATATTGATACAACAAAATATGCTTTGGCGCGGAGTTGATCCACTCTTCACCGCGAATGACATGGCTGATATCCATCAGGTGGTCATCCACGACGTTGGCCAAATGATAGGTGGGCATACCGTCGGCCTTGAGCAATACTTGCATATCGATCTGTGCCCAATCGATGGAGATTTCCCCACGCAGCATGTCTTGGAAGCGACACTGCCCTTCTCTTGGAACACGCAGTCGCACGACATAGGGGTCTCCAGCTGCGAGTCGCTGATCAATCTCGGCTTGGCTGAGATTGGCGCAACGCCCGTCATAGCCCAAGGGCTGTTTATTGATCAATTGCTCTGCACGTAGTTGTTCCAGTCGCTCTGAGGTGCAAAAGCAACGGAAGGCATGACCATCAGCGATCAGTTGGTCGGCATATTTTCGGTAGATCCCAGATCGCTCACTCTGCCGATAAGGACCTTTGATGCCACCGATATCTGGGCCTTCATCCCAACTCAGACCCAGCCATTTAAGCGCATCCAAAATCGCTTTTTCTGATTCGGGTGTAGAGCGCAGCTGATCGGTATCTTCGATCCGCAACAGAAATTCTCCACCATGGCTATGCGCAAATGCCATATTAAAAAGAGCAACATAGGCAGTCCCAACATGAGGATCACCTGTTGGCGACGGCGCGATTCGTGTGCGAACAGTCATGGTAGCTTCCAATTATTAAGTAATTATAGCGAGCGCTGGTAGCACTCTGAGGAGCGGTATTTTAGAACACAAACTACCATTTGTCGCGGCAAGAACGCAATGCTACAAAAACGGCTTGATCCGTACCTTCACTGCAGTCTACTGAAGCCCTTATTACTGGGTTATTTAACCTAAAAAAAGTATTCAACTTACGCTCATCACCTATCGTCGTGGTTAATGGTTGAACTGCAGGATCGGCCGCTACTGCTCGCGCCAACCATTGTTTAGCATCAGTATTATCAGGCTCCATACTTAGAGTAAAACGCAAGTTATTCTCTAGATATTCATGCCCGGGGTAGACCTTCACTGCGTCATCAAGACAATGGAATTGCTCAACAATCGTAGTGTACATTACCTCAGCATCGCCCCCATTACTGCAATTACCTACACCTGCATTAAATAATGTATCTCCGGTAAAGACAGCACTTGGTTGTCCCTGAATAATCACCAAGAAACAAAGATGCGCGAAGGTGTGCCCCGGAGTATTTAATACACATAGTTGAGCTCCAAATTCAAGATCGATGAGCTCTCCTGTTACTAGCACACGAGTCAATTCCGGAATTTTTCCGCGTCCATTCTCATGAGCCCAAACCTCACAGCAATGCTCACTCACCAATGCTGCATTACCCTGTGTATGATCCCAGTGCTCATGAGTATTAATAATAGCAAATAATCCCAGGTTTCTTTTCAACAAAGCACTATTTACCAAATCTGCGTCCCAAGGGTCGATGACTAAGGCAGTGCCGTTATTTAATTCAATAAGATAGGTAAAGTTACGTAAAAAGCTATGGGTGTAGAGCTGATGAATTTTCATTGAATTACCCTTTTGGATTGCCCTTCTGACCGCATTATTAATCAAAGCCATGTTAAGAATAGATAATCAGGCTTGTGGGTCCAAAATTCAAGTAATTCATATTATGCTTTGAGACTGTTACTAACAGATATCTGTAAATGTGCATTGCCACTTGAACATAGCTCTTTAGACGTTTAGTCTCTGGTTTTATCTTTTTCTGTGAGCATCGCCAAATGCAGTCAATTAAATTACTAATTTTATTTTCAATAATACTGTCCATCGCCTCTGAAGCAGAATGGACCAATCGATATCCAAAAGTTGACGGGCAACGTCATCATATCTATTTGGAAAGTTATGAGTTACCTATTCTCTCCTCAGGGCCCAAGTATCCAGCGCCATCACCTGACGGTCGATCAATCGCTTTTGCATCCTATGGGTGGATTTGGGTTTTAGAGATTCAAACAGGGATAGCAAAGCGCATCACTGATAGTAGTGATATTGACGGTCGTCCACGCTGGTCTGCCGATGGAAGCCAACTCACCTTTGTGCGTGACTCCGGATTGGACTCCTCAATCATAGTTTTAGACCTTGCCTCGGGTAATACCAACACTATTAATACACCAGCGATTGACCTGGATCCAGAATTTTCTGCCGACGGCACATCACTGTACTTTAGCTCTGCTGAGAGCGGTTTATTAAATATATGGAAATATAATCTGAACGACAGCTCTAAGACGATGATCACCGATTTGGATGGGCATTCGCGCAATCCCCGCTTGTCGGCTGATGGCAAGACACTCTATTTCAGTCATCTGGATTGGCCAAATCGTCAAATTCGCTCGTTGCATATGGACACTGGCAAACAGGTGGTCATAAAAACCGACAGTATCGCGGGTCAATTTAGTTTTGACCTTCACCCACAAAGAGATCTGCTCAGCTACAATTGGGCTGTGGGGGATGATTTAAATTTAACCATTGTCGATGTTAATGAGTCGCATCCAGTCACCAACATCACCCCGGGACGAACCTATGTGCAGGACCCAGCATGGAGTCGCGATGGCAAACATATTTACTATTCAGAACCTAACAATGCACAACAATTTAAACTAATGGAAGTGTCCGCGTTTGGCGGATCACCGCAGCAACTGCCAATAAAAAACTGGGATTGGGGCGAAAAAACCGCAACTCTAAAAATTATCACGTCTTTAGACAACAGGATCACTCCGTCTAGATTATCAGTGCGTGATGCCACTGGTCATGCATTGGTCAGCCCGGATGCAGGAACCTATTTTGATTCGGAGAATGGCCAACATTTTTTTTATAGCGATGGCGAAATAGAACTACAGGTACCATTAGGCGAGATTAGGGTCACTGCAACTCAAGGGTTAATGAGTGCGCCGATGACACAGATGATCAACGTTAAAGGCGATACCAAGATCGATGTCCGGATCAAAAAAATATGGAATGCCAGTGATGCCGGCTATCATTCCGCCGACTTTCACCTGCATCTAAATTATGATGGCCCCTATCGCCATGTCACTTCCGACATTGAACCTCTGATTGCTGGGGAAGATCTAGACATCGCCACACCTCAAGCTGCCAATCTGCACAACCGGCTGATGGACAAAGAGTTTTTGGGCGAAACTCTCACCACATCCGGCGGCGCTCTAATCAAATTTGCCCAAGAAGTGAGATCCCATTTTCACGGACACATTGGTGTAGTTGGGCCCACGGAATTCTATTTTCCCTGGTTTTGGGGCCCTGGTTACCCTAAGCTGAATAACGGTAATCTATCCAATTCCACAGTATTTGATTTTGTTGACTCCTTTGACGACAGTATTGGCACCTACGTTCATCCGGTGGCCTACAACGTCAACCCATTTAATTATAAAAAGGCCTCCAGTATTCCCGTGGAATTCATTCCCGATGCAATTTTATCTGACAACGTGGGTCTGGAGTTAGTTTGCGCATGGAGTGATGAGCTGGGTACCTCCGAATTGTGGTATCGACTGCTCAATATAGGCCGACCTGTGGTGGCCATGGCCGGTACCGACATGTTCGTGGATTTTCATCGCACCCCCGCCGTTGGCTCTGCCAGGGTCTATGCTCAGCAAGATCAAGATAACATCGACTGGAGAGCGTTTATCGCCGCAGTAAAACAGGGGCGCACCTTTGTCACCAACGGACCCGCTCTGCTGCTTAAATTAGAGGATAAGGCACAGCCAGGTGATTTAGTAAAAAGTGGATCAAATACCTTTAGGCTAAAGGTCATTTCGGCACTAGCAGTAGACAATGTCGAATTAGTGATCAATGGTGAAGTTGTTTGGAGCGGTGGAAACATAGCAGCCGGTGAGTCTAAGACCTTTGAGGGTACAATTGATCTACCAGAAGGTGGATGGATCGCTGCGCGCGCTCACGGCGGTGTCACATCGTGGCCATCAATGGATAGCTATCCTTTCGCTCATACCTCTCCCATCTGGATAAACCAAGTGGGTAGTACAGACAAACCAGCTAAACAAAAAGCAAGCCGAGAACTGAGAATTGCCTTAAACCAGATAGAAGAACGGGCTCGGCTGGCCTATGAGGGTGACAATATCTCTAGACTATTAGAACGGATAGATAATGCTCGGAATATACTTGAGCAATAAAACATTCTGATCCGAGATACTCATATCATTTACCCATGAGGGCTATTTCTACTTATGCCAAGACAGTGTGTGGCTGCGGTTAAGGGATTAATACAAAATTTCCAACATGTTTCTTCAACATAAATTCTTTCTGCGCGTGGACAATGGATTCTAACGGAAAAGTTTTCGCTAGTAGCGGGATAATCTCATGGTTTTCAATATACCGAATTAAATTTGGAAAGATCTGCTCATCCCAGGCGGTGCTGCCGATTAGAGAGATGTCCTTGAGATACATATCTCTCATATCGAACTCAACAATAGGTCCAGCGATGGCACCACTAGAGACATAACGCCCGCCGTTTTTTAGCAGCTTAATCAGATCAGGAAATCTGGAGCCACCGACATTATCAACCACCAGATCGACATGCCGCTCTCCCATAGTAGCAATCAAGTCAACTGAACGATCATAGATCTGACCTACATCCAAGACACCTATTTTGGCCAATTTTTTTTCACTGCCAACGGCAATAACACTCGCTCCGCGACGCAAGCTGAATCGCGGCGGATCCAACACCGCCAGAAGCTCCTGTAATAAGAACCGTTTCACCTTCCTTGAGATTAGCTCTCTCTAGCATATTTTCTGCTGTTGCATAGGAACAGGGTATGGTTGCTAGTTCCGCGTCAGTCCAATGGGAATTTAACGGAAATACCTCCGTGGCCGGAACGTTGACATACTCTGCAAAAGCACCATCAAAATCAGAGCCCATCCAGAGGGTACTCCAAGACAAGAACGTTGTTTTTCGAATGCAAGGCCGAATCAAAACACGTCTGTTCAACAGCGTCTGATCGACAGTCTTGCCCAGTGCCACAATCAAACCACAACAATCTGTTCCCTGAATCAACGGGAATGACGTATCACTGTTCCAACCTTTCGCTCCCTCCAGTCTATGATCTGGTAGATCATCAACGCTGGCCTCCTCGGTAGACACTGTTACTGAGGATGAATACCAACCTAAGCGTGTATTTATATCGGTATTATTAACACCTGCGGCCAGAACTTTAACTACAACCTCGCCAGTGTTTGGCTCCGGCATTACAACCTCGGTATAGGTTAATTGTTCAAAACCACCCACCCCATGGGTTACCACAGCTTTCATAAAACCTACCTTAAGTTTGACTATCGAAGGCCATTAAACCTGAGTTAACTATAGACTAAGGAAGACCACAACATGGGCGATGTCAAAGACCCCTGTCTATCCAACCATTCGCTGATCCGGGGTCAGTGATCGAGACTGTGGATTAAGAGCCACAATAGTGCAAAAGACCATCAATAAAGCAGCACTTGCCAGCATGGTAATTTCTAAACTGAAATCTATGGCAAAACCCATGATGGCATCGGCGATGGGTAGCAAGCCCATGGACATGAGCATGAGCACACTCATCACGCGACCGAGCAAATGTTCAGGGGTCAACTTTTGCAGCCAGGTGGTGAAATGGACATAGAAAAATGCCTCAAATACACCAGAGATAAAAAATAATGCCATAGCCCACCAATAGGCATCATATATAATGATTAACCCCAAGGTTGAGCCACTGAATACATAAGCCCAAAACATATAAGGAACAAGTTTTTTATCGCCCGGACCGGGAATATAAGCACTTGCGATGGCACCAATCAGTGCGCCTGCGCCAAAGGCGGCGGTAACTAAACCATAGACATAGGCACCTTCGACAAAACGCATTTTTGCCCACACTGGTATACCAACAAAGACCATTGGCATAAAGAAAAAGTGGATCACCGCCATACCCAAAAACCCAAGCCGAACCGCTGGAATTGAAACTACCCACAGAATCGCCGTCTTGATCTCGTTATACAGTGACATTGATGGATTATCAGAATCATCTTCTAAAGGTCGTACTTTGACAAAAAGGAGCGTCAAAAAAGACAAGAAAAAAGTCAAACCATCAACAAAGAAAGCTCTGGCCAAACCCGCTCGATCTATATCATAGCTGCTCTGAGAGTTGACATTGACACCATGCTGGCTAACTGATGACACCTCTCCAGCAATAATAAATGCTGCTAAGACGGGTCCAATGGTCATACCTAGATGAAGAGTTGTTTGAATAACAGCATTACCAGCTTGTAACTCGTCTCTGGTCACAAGACTTGGTAATATGGAAATACTCGCTGGATAAAAAAACGCATCTGCTATACCAAAAGCAAAGGCAAGGATAAACACCGTGGCTACCTGGGCAACATCAATATGAATCATGTAGGCCAGACACATAACCAGTAACATTCTTAATGCATTGGTTATAAGAATTACCATTCGAGGGCTCGTTCGATCAACCAAAGCACCTCCAGCAAGCATCAAAACAGCACGGGGTATACCCTGAACTGCAAATACTAATCCAGTCAGTGCAGCACTGTTGGTCATTTGTAAAACTAGCCACGGAAAGGCTATCAAACTGATATGGTCTCCTATTACAGAAGCCATTTCGCCAAACCAAAACAGTGAAAAATTGCGTTTTTTGAACAATTCAAACATGCTATTTCCCAACTCCGGATTGGTAAGCAGATCACAAAACCATTCTAATTTTGTGTTTTTAATCATCAACGATGACAACAAAAGTCATAGCCTCTACCCGAAATGTTAAATCAATTTTCACCTAGCCACAACGTAGGTAACAGCGCAAGTAACAAGGTTGCTATGAGAGTTCCACATTGAACGCTTGGTACAGTATTCTATCGTAACTGTTTAATTAATGTTACTAAGCAAGGCTATCCTTTATTGTTAGTAATTCGACACCAAACTAAAACTTAAAAATGTTAAGCAGATGATATTAACCCAATAATATGTAGGCAAATCTATAAGATCCCGTCCATTAAAAGTAGATTAAACAGTAATTAAGATTAAAATATAACTTGCAGTGACCACTGGTCAGTTATTTAATGTGCGCATAACCCTAAAAGTTAATAAAAGAATCGATAAATATATAGCAAACATTTTCGTCTAAGCCTGTTGCCGATGCTGTGACGGAAAAAGTCCTGCGAATACAAGGCGACAGCTTTGTTGCAGAAGGTACAATGTCTGCTAATAGTTGAGTTATGGTAGGCTAGTGCGAGAGCCTGAAACTATAGGTGGAGCTATAAATGTAGACTCTGAATGTCAACCTGGAGTAGTAAATTTAATGACCAATGTCAGTGGCTTCATCGGAAATATTAAACACTGTCAGCAATAGCTACCTGAGTGGCATAGATGCTTAAGATGCAATTGAAGGATTTAAAAATTTCAGTCATGCAAAACCTATTTAATGCCAAGCTAGACAATTTAAGGTTGCTAAACTCGCAGGCTACTACCTCCCACTGGCGCTACCTAAGAGAATAAAACAAGGCATAAATAAAAAGATGAGTGAAAATCTACGTCGAGCAAGAACCTCTGAACAGAAACATTTTCGTCGCCAGCAAATACTAAAGGCCGCGGAAGTGCATTTTGGGGAGGTAGGTTATGAAGCATTCTCTATGGCAAATCTTGCTAAACAAGCTGGTGTCGTTAAGGGTACTCTATATCTGTACTTTAAGACTCGCGAAGAAGTATTTTTAACCTTGTACAATCAGAGTCTAAACCGCTGGTCAGAAGAATTCATTGAACATCTACAACCAATAATGAACGATAAAGAATATGCCTCGGTGCTCTACGAAACGGCTATGCAAGACCAATTATTTGTACCCTTGCTCGGCCGGCTAGAACAAGTCATAGAGCACAATGTATCCATAGACAGCCTAATCCATTCTAAGCGACTGTTTATTCGTCAGGTTAATTATATCGCGCAGACAACGAGCGCTATATTAGGTCTTAGCACCCTAGGTGCACAAGAAGTCGTGCGAACTATGGGCGTTTTATTGGTAGGTGCAACCAGAGCTGACCAAGCTCCTTCATTAGATGCTGAGGACGTACCTTCAGATGTGAGATCCTTAATTGATCTTTTTTCATCAGAAAATTTGTTTATTAGCAATGCCTGCAGAATTATTGCAGGAATTCGTAGCAGTGATTCTTTGGAATAAAACACGACTACCTAAAATATATTAACAGTAGCAATGAAGTAAAACGTAAGACTCTAGATCGATAATGGCCAAGGAAAGCCTTTCTAGTTGTAATAGTTGGACCCCACAATTTTAAATATACAGAACCTATTATAGGCCCCCTGAAACATCGCGAAGTAATGGTAAAACATAAGCCTCTCTGTTTTGACTCAACAAAGCGCAGTGGAATCCTAGAGAAACATGGCTTCTATGACTGGCTTTTGTCACTGTAACCCAACACTGTTGAGGAGGAGCGCGGTAATGACTTAACATCAATTTTAACCCTCGACAAATTAATGAGACGATTTCTTTGGTGTCGGCTTTTGGATCTTTGTACTGCTGAGAGAACACGCTAGGGCACTCTTGACAAACCGCTAATACCATTAGAGGACGATATACTCGATGAAAAGATGGGCATTATCAAACATGTAATGAGGCTAGTGCACTGGACAAGCTAATAACTTCAGCTTGCCAGCAATGGACTCTAATTGTCCATGGGAAAAATGGTGGGCCGTCCGCGACTCGAACGCGGGACCAATTGGTTAAAAGCCAACTGCTCTACCAACTGAGCTAACGGCCCTCAGAGGAGGTGCGTATCATACTGACCAGATAACAAAATTCAAGCGTTATTTTGATATCTAGTAGGGTCTTTTACACTAGCGTCTAAAAAACCTTGTTTTCGTAGCCGGCAACTATCACATTTACCGCACGCCAAGCCCTCTAAACTGGCTTGATAACACGACACAGTTTCAGAATAATTCACACCTAAGGCCAAGCCAGTTCGAATAATAGTTGCTTTAGTCATATCGATGAGAGGGGCTTCAATTGTCAGTTTATTACCTTCCACGCCAGCTTTTGTCGCCAAATTAGCCATGCTTTGAAAGCTTTCTAAATAAGCTGGACGGCAATCAGGGTAACCAGAATAATCAACCGCGTTAACACCCAAAAAGATAGTGTTTGCACGAATTACTTCCGCCCATCCCAACGCAATCGACAAAAAAACCGTATTTCGTGCCGGGACATAGGTCACAGGAATACCTATCGAAGCCTCTTCTGGAACATCAATATCGGTATCAGTCAGCGCAGATCCGCCAATCGCACCTAAGTCGAGCTTAACCACCTTGTGCTCTTTGATGCCCATTAAAGTAGACACTTTACGCGCAGCTTTAAGCTCCGACCGATGGCGCTGCCCATAGTCAAAACTGAGAGTATAACATTCATAGCCCTGACTCAATGCCATCGCTAAAACCGTCGACGAATCCAACCCGCCAGATACCAAAACAACGGCTCTTTTTGAGGACATGGTTAATAATCTCTTAGTCAAAGTTCGTTTCAATAAACTTGGTTGCCTTTTCAGAGACCCCGCCATTACTGCTAACAGCAGCCTCAAGATACTCTCTAGCAAGATCTTGCTGACCTAGCTGAAAGTAAATCTTCCCAAGCTTAAACTTTGAATCTGCACCTTTTGGATGATCGGAATATTGTTCAATAATCATCGTAAAAGACTGCCGTGCCAACTCGGTGTCACCACTCAACAGGTAGATTTCACCCAACCAGTAATATGCATTGGCAGCAAATGGACTCTCAGGATAGCTATCAAGGTGAAGTTTAAGAGCTTCAGCTGCACCCTCTATATCACGATCTTTGAGCAATTTATTAGACGCGGCTGAATAGTCATCTTTAACCTCAGCCTCATAAAAATCACGCCCTGTTTGTTCAGATCGACCATCCGTATTAATGCTCGATATTATCGCTGAATTTTGAGCCAATAGATTGGTAGGGTTCTGATTAGGATCATCATTAATTGGCGCAATCATTAGCTCGCCCGCCGCCGAAGCACCTAAGCGGCGATCTATATCTAAATAATCATCAAGCTGCTGTTGCTTCACCTGCTGCAATTCATAGCCAAGCTGCTCCACCATACCTCTAAGCGTTCGGACCTCTTCCCTAAGGTCAAGCATCACATCATAACGATTAGCCGCTAGCTGAGCGGTATCAGATAACGCAGGCACTTCAACCTGCTCTGATATAACCATCGCCTCCGAATTACTTGCCTCCACGACTGGTACCACATTTTGGGCTACGACAGGTGGAACGGTAGTCAACAGTAAAAAGCCTAGCGTGGGGATTGATTTCATAATGATCTCCATATCCAGTATGGTGCCTTAATATCACAAACAGTCTAGCTATGAGCACGCTGGCACATCCAAGATACAGATGTACCAGCTCATTTAGAAATTACTTGAGCTCAACCCGGCGATTCATGCTCCAAGCAGCTGAATTACTGCCAAAGGAAGCTGCTCGCTCTTCACCATAACTAACAACTTCAATATTACTACTTGGAACTCCCTGCATAACCATAAACTCTTTAACCGCGTTAGCTCTGCGCTCAGCCAGTGCCATATTATACTCGCGAGTGCCTCTCTCATCTGCATGACCTTCCAATCTAATCGATGAAGGATAGGCGATCATAAATTGGGCATGGGCAACAAGCGCTGCTCGTGTTTCAGCTGATAATACTGCTTTGTCAAATTCAAAGTAAAAAATCGTATCTGCCGAATTGACAGGCTCTGCAGCTTCCTCAATCATTGCAGCAGCGGCCGCAGCTTTGGCTTCAGCTTCAGCTTGATTTTGCAACTCTAGAGATGCAGCCTGCACCGAGGTGTCTTCAATCGTAGATGAAGCCTCATCTAATGGTGTCGAGCTACATCCGGCTAGTAGTGCTGAGGATAAAACCAGCGGAAAACCTAATTTAGTTAATGTGTTTTTCATAAAAAGTTCCTTGTAAAATGTAAGTGTTAATGACAATGATAAAATGGTCTTATCGCAAAAACGGTGACCAAGCAGGCTCTCTAACATCTCCGGACTTTGCTGGTAAAAGATATCTTACACCAGCATCAAGAGACACAGCTGACAAGACTCCTTTATCGCCCTGTTTAGTTGCATATATTAACATAGCACCGTTGGGCGCGACGGTTGGCGACTCATCTAATTGTGTTTTCGTCAATTGTAGCATTCGACCAGTCTTTAAATCGAGCGTTGCTATGTGAAAAACCCCCTTCTCTCGGTGAACCATCACCAGGGTCCGCCCATCAGGTGCAAGACTCGGCCTTGCGTTGTAGTTACCTTGGAATGTTATTCTTTGCACTGCTCCAGATGCAACTGTTAATTTATAAATTTGTGGGCTACCTCCCCTATCTGAGGTAAATAAGATACTTTCACCATCAGGCATCCAAGTTGGTTCAGTATCAATTGCAAAATGACGGGTTAGTCTGGACAACTTATTAGACAAGAGATCAAGAACATAAATTTCAGGATTGCCATCTTTTGACAAAACCAAAGCCAGCTTTGAACCGTCAGGAGACCACGATGGAGCTCCATTAAGGCCACTAAAGTTGGTTAATTTTTGACGTGCCGCAGTAACCAGTTGCTGTCGATAAATTGCTGGGCGACCGGACTCAAACGACACATAAGCTAACTCATCCCCTGCGGGCGACCATGCCGGAGACATAATAGGCTCAGAGGACTTGAGCATCAATTGCTCTCTGGCGCCATCAGAGTCAGAAACATTCAGTTTGTAGACAAAGCTACCATTTTTTTGCTCTGCGGTTACATAAGCCAAGCGTGTACTAAAAGCACCACGTATACCGGTGATCTGCTCATACACCTTATCACTGGCCAAATGCGCTAAATCCCTTAGCTGAACTTCTGTGCCACGAACAACATGTTTGAAAATAACTTTTTGTGCATTTACATCGAGTAAACTAAAGCGCAACTCAATTGTATTATCCAGCCTGTCTTGATTAAGAGCGCCTACAACAAGATACTCACTACCCAATAAGCGCCAGTCACGGAAATAGACATCCTCTGGAGATGAAGGAAACGAAAGCATATTTGCGCGAGAAACTGCTTTAAAGAGCCCGCTTCTGTTTAGATCAGACTCAATCACAGCGCTGACATCCTCACTTAGCACCGTTCCGGATAGCAGCATGGGGGCAACTGAGATAATCGTAGGTTTATCATTACCTTTGGATACCTTAATAACCAATTCGCCCCACGCGTGAGCTGAACACATAATCATCGTAATACAAAAAAAGGTCTTGCGAACAAGATGCAATGAGGACGCGCGTTTAGATAACATGGGATACTCCTAGTATCATAATCTTAAATCTTGAGGGCTAAAAAGCACACTAACTTGGCGGAATTTTCTTTCAAACAAACTAGAGGACATGGATTGAAGCTCAGCAATTTGACCAACTTTAAACGCTGCAAGCTCTACAGAACGATCAAATGCAGCATCGCCACTAGATTGAAGAATAGTCACACCAACAACCCGGCCAGTGGGGACTAACTGTAATCGAATCAGTGTTTCCATCCCTATTCTGGCGCTGGGTGGGCGATTCCAGTTTTCCGACAGGCGTTGCTGAATGATTTGACGATAACTATTAGTCGCTGCCTCATCTTTCTGCGTCTGAAGAAGAGCATCTTCTTCAGCAATTTCCTTACTAAGGGCCTCAGCTAGGTCAGCCACCAAAAGCTCTTGCTGTAACGCCTTTTGCCTAGAACGCTCGATTTGATCTTGCTGTTGTTTTTCTCTGCGCAAATTTTCTTTTCGACGATCCTCTGCCTGCTTTACTCGAAGCTCTCTTGCCCGATCTTTTTTTGCTTGCCGTTGACGTTGCTGCTCTCGTTTTATACTACGATCTTTAGGTTGGCTTTTGGTAGTGACAACCTCTTTTTTGACTGGCGCCAACGACACTAATGCCGCTTTGATATATTGTGGCTCAATGACCACCCTGGAAGTGTCAGAAGATTCACCCAATAATAGTCCTGCCACCAAAACAGTATGCAATCCAATACTAAATAGAGCACCTGACATATAATTTGTAGAATTATTCATTTCACTGTCGCGGCGGCTCAGTTACAAGACCCACAGACAACGCACCGGCTCGTTGCAGCTCAGTCATCAAATTGACCACAGCCCCGTAATCAACGCCGCTATCCCCCCATACAAGTATAGGTGTCTCAGGCTGTTGTCTAAGTAATTTTTCCACGCGCTCTTTGACAAAAGACAGAGATTTAGACTGATTCACACCTTTTTCATCAATCCAGTAACTGCCATCATTTTTAATAGAAACAATAAACGGATCTCTCTCCTCTGAATTGATCGGTGCCGAATTAGCAATCGGCAGGTCTACCTTAACCCCCTGCATCAAGAGCGGCGCAGTGATCATAAAAATAACCATCAGGACTAGGGTGACATCAATGTAGGGGACCACATTAATTTCAGCGACTAATTTGCGTTTTTGCTTTTTCCGCTTCACAGCTCTAAACTCCAGAAACGTTGTTTATCGCGCGTATACCTGCCGATGTAAAATACTTGAAAACTCATCTGCAAAGGTATCATACCCGGTGCTAATAGCCTCCGCTTTCGCCGCATAACGGTTGTAGGCTATAACCGCAGGAATAGCTGCAAACAGACCCATGGCAGTTGGGATAAGGGCCTCAGATATACCAGGCGCCACAGCTGCTAGGGTAGCTTGTTGCATCATGCCTAAACCTCTGACTGTGTCCATAATTCCCCAAACAGTACCAAACAAACCGATATAAGGACTAACTGAAGCGACATTTGCCAAAAAGGGAAGGTTTGCACTAAGCTTTTCATCTTCTCGAGACAGCGCCACGCGCATAGCTCTATCAGCACCTTCCATAACCGCTTCTGGGTCTGCCCTATCCGACTGAGCTAGGCGATTAAATTCGCGAAAGCCTGCTCTAAAAACATTCTCTATACCGTCAGAAAGTCCCATCTCTTTCGCCTTATCTGTCAGTTCTTGATACAACTCAGCCAAGTCAACACCTGACCAAAAAGTATCCTCGAAGGCGCGAAAATGAATCTGAGCTTGACTTAAAAACATACCGCGCTGCACGATCATGACCCAAGACATCACTGATGCAACAAACAAAACAGTCATCACCGCCTGAACCAAAAAACTTGCATTAATAATTAATGTTAAGATCGATAAGTTATCGTCACTCACAGGTATAAACTCCAATATCAGTCATTAAGGCCTTTTAATTTCGCATACATCGGCAAGGGTATGGCAGCAGGTTTTTTTGTTCGTGCGTCTAAACAGGCAACTTTTACATCCGCTTCTGCAAGACAGATATTTTCTCGAAAAATCATTTGAGTCATCAAAAAACTTGCTCGCTTCACCTTGTCAAGCCTTGCTAAAACACGTATCTCATCATCCAACAATGCAGGATGAATATATTTAATGCTCAGGTGATGGACTACCAACTGGAAACCGTCAAAGAGCGCAGGCTTAGAGTAACCCAAACTACGCATTAATTCGGTGCGAGCGCGCTCCATGTATTTGAGATAATTTGCATGATAAACAATTCCTCCGGCATCGGTATCTTCTACATAGACACGCATAGATGAATATAATTCAGTCATGAATCACATCGGCGTCAAGGTCAGCACTCCGAGGGCTTTTTAAACCAAAATGTTCATAGGCCATCCGAGTAGCAATTCGTCCTCGGGAGGTCCTCATGAGATATCCCTGCTGAATCAAATAAGGTTCTATAACATCTTCAATCGTACCGCGTTCCTCACTTAGCGCTGCAGCAAGACTATCTACACCAACAGGACCACCTTCAAATTTTTCCATCAGTGTGAGTAGTAATCTTCGATCAAGATGATCAAAACCACTCTCATCAACACTGAGCATGTTCAAGGCGGCATTGGCAGTATCTTTACTGATAAACCCGTCACTCTTCACTTCAGCATAATCACGTACCCTGCGGAGCAGTCTATTTGCTATGCGAGGAGTACCCCGTGCACGGCAGGCAATTTCGGCAGCTCCCTGATCGTCCATTTTAACATCGAGAATAGCACTAGCACGCTTAACGATACTCGCAAGGTCTTCCACTGAATAAAACTCTAATCGTTGAACAATTCCAAATCGATCTCTTAAGGGCGACGTCAATAGCCCCGCGCGGGTTGTTGCTCCCACCAGGGTAAAAGGGGGTAAATCTAATTTTATTGAGCGCGCAGCTGGGCCCTCGCCGATTACAATATCTAGCTGATAGTCTTCGAGAGCCGGATAGAGTATTTCTTCAACAACAGGACTAAGTCGATGAATTTCGTCAATAAATAACACATCACCAGATTCAAGATTAGTTAGTAGCGCCGCTAAATCACCAGCCTTTTCTAATACTGGTCCGGAGGTTGTTTTTAGATCAACGTTCATTTCGTTAGCGATAATATGGGCAAGTGTTGTCTTACCAAGCCCCGGAGGACCAAAGACCAGAGTATGGTCCAATGGCTCTGATCTACGCCGAGCCGCTTCTATGAAAATCTCAAGTTGCTCCTTCACCATTGGCTGACCGACATACTCACCAAGAGAAACCGGCCGCAAAGCACGATCAAAGCGATCCTCAGAAGGGGCAATATCTGCAGAAATTAATCGGTCAGGCTCTATCATAAAGTGACTTCTCTAGGTTTGTCTCAAGCATACAGTGATGAGCTGAAATTTTCACTACGCAGAGCCGCGAAAAACACTAAATTAGAATCTGATTCATTATTTTACCACCATTGATTTGAGCGCAAGCCTGATCAACTGCTCAGCACTTACAGCCTGCGGATCTTGCACCCGGCTGACCATCTTTGTAGCATCCTGTGGTTTGTAACCCAACGCAATGAGCGCACTCTCCGCCTCGCTTTGTATATCTGGTACCTTTTGAATGAGATTAGACGCCATCGGCTCACTCATATGTTTATCAATTCGATCACGCATTTCAACTACCAACCTCTCTGCAGTCTTTTTGCCTACCCCTGGCAATTTAACCAAAGTAGTGATGTCATTATTGTGAACCGCATTAGAAAAATCAGGTGCTGACATACCAGAGAGTATACCCAGAGCCATTTTTGGACCTACCCCATTTACCTTGATCAAACTTCTAAATAAGCTACGCTCTTCTATGGCAGAAAAACCGAACAACAACTGCGCATCGTCACGAACTACAAAATGTGTGTGCAGTGTGGTGGTAACACCAATCTTGGGCAACTCAAAAAAGGTACTTAAAGACACCAAGACTTCGTAACCTATACCTCCAACATCAACAAGCACATCTGGTGCTATCTTTGATACAACCTTCCCAGTAATCTGTCCAATCATCTATTTTTCTCTTTTAATTAACTACCTTTTATTTGTGTCTACCGCGAGCATAACCTGTGCTAAGGTTTCCAAGTGCGGCTTTAGATTGTAAACTGTGAGCATGGCAAATGGCGACTGCAAGGGCGTCAGCGGCGTCCTCTGAAGGCGATGCTGGCAGTTTCAATATCTGTGTAATCATCATTTGCACCTGCCCCTTTTCCGCGCCGCCAGTTCCTACAACCGCTTGCTTTACGCTTCTGGCAGAGTACTCTCCAACCTCTAAACCAGCATTTACCCCAGCAACAATAGCAGCTCCTCTTGCCTGACCCAACTTAAGAGCAGCACGCGGATCTTTCGCAAAAAAGACTTCCTCAATGCCCATTTGATGAGGCTTATATTGCTCTACTATCTCCGAAACACCATCAAATATGATTTTTAGACGCTCTGGCAAGGATTTTTCTGGAAGACGAATAATACCGCTAGAAACGTAGGATATTTTACTGCCCAGTACATCAATTAAACCGTAGCCAGTGCGCCTCGACCCCGGGTCTATCCCTAATATTCTGAGCATAGGATTACTCTATAAAAACAATAGTGAAGTGTCACAATTCACTGACTAACAGTCAACAAAAAAAGCCCTCTGAACTGTGCTCAGAGGGCTTTTGAATAACGGATTACACATAATTAGTCTTCAGTCGTTTTAGTAGTACTGGCTTTGGGAGCAACCTTAGCCTTGGGAGCAACCTTAGCCTTGGGAGCAGCTTTAGCTTTGGGAGCAGCTTTAGCTTTTGGTGCTTTTTCTGCTACTGGAGCCTCTTCAACTGCTGGAGCCTCTTCAACTACTGGAACCTCTTCAACTACTGGAGCCTCTTCAACTGCTGGAGCCTCTTCAACTGCTGGAGCCTCTTCAACTGCTGGAGCCTCTTCAACTGCTGGAGCCTCTTCAACTGCTGGAGCAGCGCCAGTAACAGTCTTAATTAACCCTTCAGCTAACAATATTGCAACTTTTTCATCTGCATTAACCCAAGCCCTGTCAGAATTCTTGATAGCGTAACGGCCGGACGCCTTTTGATAGATCACATATTCTTTAGTCTTTTTTATCACTTTCATCGAAATTCACTCCTCTTATGATTACTCGTTTGCACGTTTATTATCAGATAGCCCGCGACTCTTAAAGTTACCTGCCAAAGACTACTGACTATTTATCATCCTACCTTTCATAACCCTATCTTAGCAGGGCTTTTACACAGATTATTTTACTACGCTTTTTACTAGGTCATACAATTTTACATTGATTCAATGAGCAACTAAAATTCAAACAAGCACCTTCACTAGCTGCCTATAACTTCCGTGTAACTCACACTTTACCACCAAGCGCTGCTTAGTCATCTTTACTTCTAAGGCGAATATTAAGCTCACGCAACTGAGCAGAATCCACCCGTCCTGGGGCATCAGTGAGCAGACAAGCGGCTGACTGAGTCTTAGGGAAAGCAATGACATCTCTAATTGAATCAGCTCCGACCATCAGCATGATCAAACGATCAAGCCCAAAAGCAACTCCGCCGTGTGGTGGTGCGCCGAATTTAAGTGCATCTAGTAAAAATCCAAATTTTTCCCTTTGCTCTTCAGCACCAATACCCAATATATCAAACACCACTGCTTGCATATCTTGGTCGTGTATTCGTATAGAGCCCCCTCCAAGCTCAACGCCATTTAACACCATATCATAGGCTCGAGATAACGCATTGGCAGGGTCCAATTTTAGCGCATCCACTGAGCAAGATGGTGCTGTAAACGGGTGATGCAGCGGTGTCAAACCACCAGACTCGGTCTCTTCGAACATTGGGAAGTCAATTACCCACATGGGCGCCCAATCGCAGGTATACAAATTTAGATCTTCACCGACCTTACAACGCAGCGCTCCTAGGGCCTCAGAGACAACAGAGGATTTGTCTGCACCAAAGAAAACAATATCACCGTTTTTTACATCCAAACGCGACATAATTGCCAAAGTTACTTCATCACCTAAAAATTTAATAATCGGTGACTGTAGCCCTTCTATACCATTTTCTAGCGCATTAACTTTTATCCAAGCAAGACCTTTGGCACCATAGATACCCACAAATTTTGTATAATCATCTATCTGCTTACGTGAGATTTCAACGCCACCTGGAACCTTCAATGCCGCGACTCTGCAATTCGGATCATTAGCCGGCCCAGCAAATACTTTAAATTCAATATCTTTCAGAAGGTCCTTAATCTCCACCAACTCTAAAGGTATGCGCAAGTCTGGCTTATCAGAACCGAAACGCGCCATTGCTTCTTTGTAAGTCATTCGTGGAAACGATGAGAATTCAACATCCATGTGCTCAGCAAATAGCTGGGTTACCATAGTTTCTGTCGTAGACATAATATCGTCTTCATCTATAAAAGATGCTTCGATATCTATCTGTGTAAACTCGGGCTGTCGATCTGCTCTAAGATCTTCGTCTCGAAAACATTTAGCAATCTGGTAGTAACGGTCAAAACCAGAAACCATAAGCATTTGCTTAAAAAGCTGTGGCGACTGAGGCATCGCAAAAAACTGACCCGCGTGAGTCCGTGAAGGAATGAGGTAATCACGAGCACCTTCAGGAGTTGCCCGAGTCATAATTGGTGTTTCTATATCTAAAAACCCATCATCGACAAGATAATTCCTTATTGACGAGGTCACTTTAGATCGAAAGCGCAAGCTGTTCTGCATTTCAGTACGACGTAGATCCATGTAACGATATTTTAAGCGCACATCCTCTCCCACAGTAACGTGGTCATCCAACTGAAATGGTGGAGTTTGCGCGGTATTTAAAATGTCCAATTCAACACCATACACCTCTATCTCTCCTGTGCTCATAGTGTCATTGACTGTCGCTTCACTGCGCGCTCGAACATTGCCCTTAACTTTTATCACATACTCTGACCTTACACTATCTGCCAACTCAAAATAGTGTTGAGCATCAGAATCAAAAACAACCTGCACGACACCTTCACGATCACGTAGATCAAGAAAGATTACGCCGCCATGGTCGCGACGGCGATCAACCCAACCGGTTAAGACTATTTCTTTATTAATATCAGTACTTGTTACAAGTCCACAGTAAATCGATCGATCCATTGGTTATTTTCTCTCAAAATTTAGTTAAGGCAACCAAAGGGTTGCGGTCTAATAAGCACGCTATTCTTTTGTCGCACCATTTGTTGTAGGCGTTGGAGCACTATGGCTTGATGTCTGAGCTCCCTTATTGTCCGTTAAGTTTTTCTTTTTCCCGTTTTTAAAGTCAGTCTCATACCAACCCCCACCACTTAGCCTAAATGCAGTGGCAGAAATGAGCTTTTTGAGTGCCGGCGCCAAACAGGAAGGACAGTCAATGAGTGGGACATCACTTATTTTCTGCAACGTTTCCAACTCATGACCGCAAGACTCACAACGATATTCGTAAATGGGCATCCCCACAGTCTCCTAATTTATTACATTACTCACAGCAGAGCGCCGCTGCTATGTAAAAATCCGGGCGAAGTATACATCAGCCGAAGCGCTGTGAGAATGGTGCAGCGCATTCGACTCACATTAACTCCTTATTTTTATGCTATAACTCATGAAGTTGGTATTAGTTACGCAAAATAAGTGGCTAAGGAGCCGACGAACATAAAACTCAAGGAAGAGATTATGAACATCAAAAACACGCCTACAAGACACCAATCGTGCTCCAAGGGAAACTTTAGCGCAAAACCTATTAATTCCTCATACCCCAAGCCGGTTCTCATCAAACACATCGCCAACAATACACAACTTTCGCGCAAACAGGTCGATGCAGTATTTTGCGAGCTAAAACTAGTAATAGAGCGCCATCTCACTTTAGGCTCGGTGAGGAAATTTACACTACCCGGTCTATTTGAAATCTCAGTGCAATCACAAGTTAGCCATGCAATCGATAGAAGTGCCAGTGGCACGAGTGTTAATGCAGATAAAAAAAGTGGAAAAAATACTCTTCATATTCGCCCAGTTAAGAATTTAAGAGATTTACTCTAGACAGTAGAAAAGGGGGCTAATGAAAATAAAATATTATATAAATCAATTATTTATTACGCTAAATAAATCTAGTCTATATAAAGCTGAGCGCCTAACCGTGACCTTAATCGCTGCTTCATAGCAGCGAGCGCAACGTCCTGATAGGCTAAAGCAGGCTCCTGCCCCCAGACTGGATTGGGCCAGCTAATATCACTTTTATAACGGCATACATGATGCATGTGCAGTTGTGGCACATGGTTGCCAATAGTGGCAATATTAAGCTTGTCAGGGCTAAATTCTTGCTGCAGTGCATTAGCCAACAAACAAGACTCGTCCATTAAAAGAAATCGATCAGCAACAGTCAGCTGGTATATCTCTGTCACGTCAACTCTCTTGGGCACTAAAATAACCCAAGGATAATGAGCATCCAAGCTTAATAGCATAAGACTGAGTTCAAACTCACCAATACAGACGGTATCGGACTGAAGAACAGGGTTTAATTTAAACATTTTTAGCCCTTAATTTGCTTAACTGTATACCGCGACGCAACTCACTAGTAAAATGGTATCATTACCAATCACTTATAGTCTAAGAGAAATCATGCGCGCTAGCCAATACCTAATCACTACAAAAAAAGACTCACCTGCAGACGCTGAGGTTATCAGCCACAAACTGATGCTGAGAGCCGGAATGATACGAAAGGCGGCATCAGGGCTCTATTCATGGCTACCTCTTGGGTTAAAGGTTTTTCGCAAAGTTGAGTCTATTGTGCGAGAGGAGATGGACAAATCTGGCGCTATGGAGTTAATGATGCCGGTAGTGCAACCAGCAGATCTCTGGGAAGAATCGGGGCGCTGGGGGCAATTTGGTCCTGAACTACTGCGCATTAAAGATCGACATAACCGGGAGTTTTGTCTAGGCCCCACTCACGAAGAAGTAATTACTGACATTGTTAGAAACGAAATTAATAGCTACAAGCAACTGCCTGCAAATTTCTATCAAATACAAACAAAATTTCGCGATGAGCGCAGACCACGCTTTGGCGTAATGCGCACTCGTGAATTCTGCATGAAAGATGCCTATTCATTCCACAGTAATGAAGCCTGCCTGCATGATACCTACAAAATAATGCATGAGACCTACAATAAAATTTTCCAACGTACCGGACTAGTTTTCCGTGCCGTCATTGCTGATACCGGTAGTATTGGAGGAAGTATATCGCATGAATTTCATGTATTGGCTGAATCTGGAGAAGATGCAATTGTTTTCTCCAATGGTAGTGATTACGCGGCGAATATCGAAAAGGCCGCTGCCATGCCTCCTAAACAACAATCTGAAGCCCCAAATATGCCCATACAAGAGCTTGCAACTCCAGAAGTTCACACGATTAGTGAATTAACTGACCACTTGCAAATTGATGTGAAAAAAACCGTAAAAGCGCTAATAGTGAGTACTAAGGATTCATCTAATCATGGTAAATTGTTTGGCCTAGTACTGCGTGGTGACCATGACCTAAACCTAATCAAAGCGCAGCATGCACTGGGCATTAGAACCGAGTTAGTCCTAGCGACAGCAGAACAAATACAACAGGCGCTAGACTGTGGACCTGGGTCTATCGGACCAGTAAATCTTCCGTTAACAATTATTGTTGATCCCAGTGCCGCTGTTTTGAATAACTTTGTCTGCGGTGCCAATAAAGACGGATATCACCTTACTGATGTTAATTGGTCGCGCGACTGTCCGGAATTTGAGGTTGCAGATATCCGAAATGTAGTCACCGGCGATACAAGTCCCGACGGGAAGGGTACATTGGAAATCAAGCGAGGTATTGAAGTTGGCCATATTTTCCAACTGGGTACAAAGTATAGCGAAGCGATGAAAGCCACGATACTAGATGAGTATGGAAAAGAACAGTTTATGAATATGGGTTGCTATGGCATTGGCGTGAGCAGAATAGTGGCAGCTGCTATTGAACAAAACAATGATGAAAATGGCATTATTTGGCCTGACGCCATAGCCCCTTTTCAGGTTGCTATAGTGCCAATTAATATGCATAAATCAGAACAGGTCAAAACTGTCTGTCATGACCTCTATGAGCAACTTGATAAACTTGGCATAGAAGTATTGTTTATGGATGAGCCCAAGGCTCGCCTTGGTGGTATGCTAGCCGATATTGAGTTGATTGGTATACCACACAGAATTGTGATTGGGGATCGAGGCCTAGCTGACAATAAGATTGAGTACCGTTATCGGCGAGAATCTGAAAATCGGTATATTGCAGTAGACCAAATACTTCCCTTCTTGTCTGACTGCGCCTGCCCAACTACTAAGGTTTAATTTAATGGATGCCAGTACTGTTACAATCGCGCCAAAAGAGCTACGACGTAAGATCAGAGCGGGCGAGCATACCTCGGTAACGTCAGGCTTTTGTCAGGGATATGTGCAATGTAATTTAGTGGTACTCCCTAGCTCCTGGGCTAAGGATTTTGAAATGTTTTGTCAGTTAAACCCAAAGCCTTGCCCCTTAATAGCTAAATCTGACATAGGGCAATTCCATTTGCCCAAACTGGGACAGGAGCTAGACTTAAGAACTGATATCCCGCAGTATCGAGTGTTTGAAAATGGTCAATTCATCTCGGAGATCTCAGATATCAGTTCAATATGGAATCAAGATCTTGTCGCTTTTTTGCTGGGTTGCTCGTTTTCTTTCGAGGAAGCACTGATATCCAATGGCCTTGATGTCCGCAATATCAGTGAAAATAAAAATGTACCTATGTACAGGACATCTATTAAGTGCCAACCTGCTGGTCCCTTTAGCGGAAACATGGTGGTCAGTATGCGACCATTTAATCAACTTGATGCAAAATATGCTACTGAACTATCTGCTCGTTATCCTAGAGTTCATGGAGCACCGATTCATTATGGTGATCCAAGTCTCATTGGCATTACGGATATAAATACACCCGATTACGGTGATGCGGTAACTATTGGCTCAGACGAAAAGCCGCTATTCTGGGCCTGTGGGGTGACCCCACAAGTAGCGCTAGAGCAAGCAAAACCACCTTTTTGCGTTACCCACAGTCCTGGCTGTATGCTGGTAACAGATTTGCTCAACAGTTCATTACAATCATAATAAATTGGGCGCGACTATTTTTTGGAGACAACCATGCCGTTGAAACTGAACTGCGACCTCGGAGAAAGCGACAGCATTGAGATGGTCAATGTGGATGCACAGGTTATGCCGTTTATTGATCAGGCAAATATTGCCTGTGGTTACCACGCCGGGAATGAGCTAATTATGGCCCAAACGGTCGACTATGCACTCCAGCATAAGGTCTCTATTGGTGCTCACCCCAGCTACCCCGACCGTGAAAATTTTGGTCGAAAATCAATGAACATTCCTACACCACAGCTTATAGAATTGATCCAAGAACAAATCATGTTGCTGTCAAAAATAGCTGCGAAAAAGAATGCGATTATTTCCTATGTGAAACCTCATGGTGCACTCTACAACGATATGATGATCAATGGACATATTCGTAGCGCTGTAATGCAAGCCATTAGTGACAGTCCTGGGTCTTTGGCCTTTATGCTGCAAGCCACACCGCGAGCTGAGAATCATCAGAAAGAAGCCGAAGCTTTTGGCATAGAGCTAATCTTTGAGGTTTTTGCAGACCGTTGTTACACAGATGAAGGTGCATTGTTAAGTCGCAGTATGCCTGGCGCCGTTCACAGCCGTAAACGGATGCTAGAACAAGTGCGCCAGTTAAATGATCAAGGATCTCTTACTACCGTTAATGGTCTTGTACTGCCTCTTTCGGCAGACTCTCTTTGCGTGCATGGTGACAATGCTGAGGGTGTCGCGGCAATAGCAGATATTCGACATATTCTCAGCTAGCGGGTGTTATATGAGTAATGAAAAATTCTCTATATCTATTGCTGGCGAAAATGCTCTAATTCTGCATCTTACCGATAGTGTCAGCACGTTAACGGCAGCTAAAATACAAGTAATAGCAACTGAGTTACGTGAAAAATTAGCCTCTTCTCTTATCGACATTATCCCCTCCTATGCATCTATATTAGTCATCTATGAACCACTACGTACTGACCACTTTGCCGTTCGAAAAAGTCTTCAAAAAGCTGCAAAAAACATTATTCAGAGCAGCACAAAAACCTCAGATGGACTATCTAAGTTAGTCACATTACCAGTCTATTATTCTACGGATGCGGGACCGGATTTGGCTACACTAGCCTCCAAATCTGGACTTTCGATTAATCAGGTGATTGATCTTCATACCGCCATAGAGTATCGCGTTTATGCCATTGGATTTGCCCCAGGTTTTGCCTACCTTGGCGAAGTAGACCAAAAAATAGCAACACCAAGACTAGCCACACCGAGACAAAAAGTACCTAGAGGTGCAGTGGCTATCGCGGACCGGCAAACCGCCGTATATCCGGCTGAGTCGCCCGGCGGTTGGAATATAATAGGACTGTGTCCCACCCTAATGTTTGATCCTTTATCGATCCCTACAATGCCCTTAACCACTGGTGATAGGGTAATATTTGAATCTATAAGTCGTGATAAATTTCTTGATCTGGGTGGCGCTTTAGGACACTTTGAGGCGACAAAATGAACGGACTCAAAGTAAACCAACCAGGTATTTTAAGTTTAATTCAAGATAGCGGTCGGTTTGGACAACATCATATTGGCCTTACCGTTGGCGGTCCAATGGATAGGGACTCATTCCAATGGGCTAACTTACTGTGTAAAAACCCAGAAAATACACCAATAATAGAGATCACCCTGGGAGGACTAGTATTAACTGCTGAGGTGGACAGTTACATAGCTGTCACCGGTGCGCAGGCTGACATTAAAATCAATAATCAATCAGTTAACGCATGGACATTGCACAAAATACAACCTGGTGATCAAATAGCGCTCGGATTCTTCACCTTGGGCACTCGCTGCTATCTTGCAGTTCCCGGAGGGTTTAAAGTGCCGCCGGTATTTAACAGTAGCTCCACAGTTTGCAGAGAGGCAATTGGTGGCTTAGATGGCCATGGTCGTGCATTGACCTCTGGCGATCTACTACCCTGTGATAATCACACTCATATGCCGGCATTTTATTTGCCAGTGAATTCTCAACCTCTACATTTGCAAAAAATTCAGTCAGTAACAACATTAAGAGTTATTCTGGGTTACCAAGAAGATTATTTTAGTCATCAGCAAAAGCAGCTGTTCTTTAGCGCTATTTATGAAATCTCTGAACTCAATGATCGTATGGGTTTTCGTCTTACTGGCCCTGCTATCGCACCGTCTATTGACGGTATTCTATCTGAAGGTATTTGCCTAGGTGCCATACAAGTTCCAGCTAATGGACAACCGATTGTGCTGCTAAATGATCGACAAACTATAGGTGGTTATCCAAAGCTAGGGTCGGTTTTATCTCTGGATATTAGCAAATTGACACAGCTATCAGCTACGAACAAGGTCAGCTTTGAACCCATCAGTATTGAAGAGGCACACAACCTTTTGCACTTGAAAAATATGCAAAATCTAAGATCTCAGCGGCAGATTAACCACAACAAACTATCAGAAGATATCGAAAACCTGCTCGTGTCGCGAAACTTGCGTGGCATGCAATCTGTGAGCGCATACTTAGACAAAGGTTCCTATCTTCGCGCGGCACGATTAATTCATCAGTGTGCTGCTGAAGGAACTGTGCTGATCGGCACAGGATTTCCCGTTAATGGCAGTTTCGAAACCGACGGTCCAGTGGGAGCCATAGCTCTGTATGAGGCTATTGAAAAGCTTGGCGGTCATCCTATAATTGTATGCGATCGGCCACTTTTCAACGCTTTAGATGGTCATTTCAATACCCATGAGATCCTCTTTGATAATGATATCTCTGAAGAGATTATAGACATCCATAATCCTTCTCTTATTATCGCAATCGAACGCCCCGGCCAAGCTGGCAACGGATGCTATTACAATATGCGAGGTGTAGACATTTCTAGTAAATGCGCTAACTTTGATAGCATTATGCGCAAGTCTAGCTGCCCAACTATTGCAATTGGTGATGGCGGCAATGAAATTGGTATGGGTAACATTCCACATGCCTTAGAGGAGCTAAATATACAAGCGTCCACGACCCCCTGCGACGAATTGCTTGTTGCGGATGTATCTAATTGGGCCGCGCATGGCATCATTGCACTTTTATCTGTGTTGACTAACAAAGATCTTCTAAAAAATTGGGATAATACTGCTGTGTTACAATTTTTATCTAACAACGGCAGTGTTGATGGCCTCACCGGAGAAAACACCCTAAGTGAAGACGGCCTACCATCGTCAGAAAGCCAGTTACTAGTGCAGACCCTACGCCAAATGACCGGTCATGACGATTCAGTATAAGAAGCTCATTATCGTGCGTTGATTCTCTTTTGAACTTCACGGTAGTCTAGGTTGAATCAAGTTTCGTAAAATGTACAACGGTGGTCAGTGCTATATAGTAGAAATGCACGTTGGTAGTGTCATTGCTGTACATTTTGCTAAGATAACTCAACAACACATAGAAATAAAAAATAGGGATCAAACATGAGTACAGCGTTTTTAAACAACGCATACATGCCAATCACTGAAGCCAAAATCTCGCCCCTAGATCGCGGTTTTTTATTCGGCGACGGTATTTATGAAGTTATACCCGCCTACAACGGAAGACTACTGGGGTTTGATGCACACATCCAAAGGATGCAGGAGGGGCTGAAAGGAATTGGCTTGTCCATTGATTGGACCACTGCAGACTGGAAAGCTCTTTGCACTAAACTATCCTTTGAAAATGGCAATGGTAATCTTGGTATTTATCTTCAAGTAAGCAGAGGTACCGACAGTAAACGTTACCATGCATTCCCCGAGGCAGTTACTCCCACTATTTTTGGATTCACCTTTGACATACCTCAAGCACCCATTGCGAACAAGACTAAAGCAAAAACATACAGCGTTTCAACTAGCAAAGATTTACGTTGGCAAAGGTGTCACATAAAATCTACTGCCCTACTAGGAAATGTCTTACACTTCCAGGAAGGTTATGAAAAAGGCAGTGATGAAACCTTGCTATTTAACAGCAAAAGCGAACTCACCGAAGCCAGCGCCTGCAATGCTTTTATTGTCAAAAATGGGATTGTGATCACACCGCCGCTGGACAATCAGCTTCTACCTGGAATAACAAGAAATATGCTGATTGATATACTCCGTAAAGACGGCACAATAGAGGTTCAAGAAAGAATAGTGTCTATGAATGAGGTCTATGAGGCCGATGAAATATGGATAACCAGCAGTACTAAAGAAATTGGAGCAGTCACTAGCATTGATGGCCAATCTGTTGGAGACGGTGAGGTGGGTAACACCTGGCTTGCTGCCCAGACGCTATTTTCACGTCACAAGTATGATTACTAGGTAGACAGCGTAAATGGCTAGACCAACAGAAGCAATAATTGATAGGCAAGCTCTTCGAGATAATTTAGCAATTGCTCAATCCTTAGCTACTCAAGGAAAATCAATGCCAATGGTCAAAGCGAATGCCTATGGTCATGGTGCCATTGAAGTGAGCAAGGCGCTGGCAGATGTTGCTCCCGCCTTCGGTGTTGCGTGCATTGAGGAGGCATTGGCATTAAGGGATGCTGGAATAAAGCAACCAATTCTTCTATTAGAGGGAACTTTCTCTTCAAATGAAGTGAGCATAGCCGCAGCCAATAATTTTTGGCTTATGGTAGAAAATGATAAACAAAAAGATGCGTTGCTTGGCTCCTCACTAAAACAACCGATAAATATTTGGCTGGGCGTTGATACTGGTATGCATCGTTTAGGCTATAACAGCAACACTATCACTAAACAATACCGTGATCTTAGCGGTAGCAGCAATGTTGCTGATAATATTGTTCTGGCCTCGCATCTTGCCTGTGCGGATGACATTGGGAGCCAAAGCACTCGCAAGCAAATCGATCGTTTTCAACAATGTCTTTCAACTTTAAATAATTCATCTAGCCATAATATAGACTGGTCTCTAGCCAATTCTGCAGCAGTTATGGCGTGGCCAGAATCTCATGGGTCATGGCAACGACCTGGTTATATGATCTATGGCAACTCGCCTTTTAGTGAACCTCAACAACAAGCCGCAAAACTAACTCCGGCAATGACTTTCCAATCTGCCGTGATTTCTATACGCGAAATTGATTCAGGAGAATCGGTGGGTTATACCGCTAATTGGACTGCTAAACGTCGTTCGACCATTGCCACTATTACAGTAGGCTATGGCGATGGGTACCCTCGTCAAGCGCCAAGTGGAACACCAGTGCTAATTAACGGACATCGCTGCCCTCTTGTCGGACGAGTGTCCATGGACATGATTACTATCGATGTTACCGACCTGCCCTCTGTATCTATAGGTGACCAAGCAATTTTGTGGGGTCCCAGCTTATCTGTGACTGAAATTGCCACACTTTGTAACACCATTGGATATGAGCTAATGACTCAGTTATCACAGCGAGTGCCTCGGCGATATATCAATTAATCTTGAATTTGAAGCGCTGTTTCAGATTTAATATCATCAATTACGACATAAGTGTGGGTTTGGCTAATATCATCAATTGACGCTAATTTTTCTCCCAAAAAGCGTTGATAATGCAACATATCGGCAACCCTTATCTTAATTAGGTAATCAAAACCTCCGGCTACCATTTGGCATTCTTGTACCTCAGGAAGATCACGCATTTTCTGATTAAAACGCTTGAATGCCGCCGTAGTTGAACTGGCTAACTGAACTTCTATGTACGCGCACAAAGCTAAACTTGCTTTTAATGGATCCACCAACGCCACATAGCGGCTAATAAACCCTTCCTTTTCAAGACGTTTAACGCGTTCAAGGCAAGGCGTGGGCGTAAGATTGACTTTTTTAGCTAACTCAACATTAGGAATACGACCGTTTTTTTGTAGTACTATCAAAATTCTGCGGTCAATCCTGTCAAGGTGCGTAATTGTCTTCATAATTTATCCTTTTTTTATTACCAAAGCATAGTTACTATTTTCACGTAAAGCCGAAATTATAAAGCTTATTTTTTATATTTAATGCTAATATTTAAATTTTTTGCAGCATATTATGCCTCTAAAAACACATTTTTGAAGCCATTATCTAAATAATTTAGTCCAATATACAGAATATCTATTTTAATATTATATTGGATTTTTTATGCGACATGAGTTATTACGGAAAAAGTTACAGATGCCTGCCGGGCAGAGTGAACATCAATTTGTAAGCCAATTACTTGAACAAAAATCTATCTCACTAGATAGACGGCATAAAATTCTTAACTTGGCGAAAACGTTAGTTGTTAATTGTCGCGATAGCAAGGAATCGTCTGGAATGCTAGATGCTTTCCTACTAGAGTTTGGTCTTTCTAATACTGAAGGTGTCGCATTGATGTGTCTAGCTGAGGCTCTATTGAGGGTTCCAGATGATTTGACAGCTGATCGATTGATCGCCGAGAAAATTAAGCAGGGAAGCTGGAGCGACCATCAGGGTAAATCAGAGTCACTGTTTGTGAATGCCTCAACCTGGGGACTTATGCTTACAGGTCAAGTAGTCAACCTTGACCGTACTATTACTCAAAAAACCGAAAACTGGACAAAACGACTTATTGGACGTATCAGTGAACCTTTCGTTCGCTCTGCAATAATGCGAGCTATGAGTATTATGGGTGGTCAATATGTTTTGGGAAGATCAATCAAAGAGGGCATTAAACGCGGCAACAAACAGAATGGTCCTGGCGCTCGATTTTCTTTTGATATGCTCGGAGAAGGGGCAAGAACAGAGAAAGATGCACTTAAATACTTTGAATCCTATAGTTCTGCAATTGATGAGATAGGCAGCTCCGCTACAAACCAAGATGCATCAGTGCAAGTAAAAAACGGCATATCTGTCAAATTATCAGCACTTTTTAGCAAATATAGTTATCCACACTATGCCAGTGTTATGGAGCATCTATTACCCCGGATTAAGCAACTTTGCCTAAAAGCAAAACGGTATAATATAGGACTATCGATAGATGCCGAGGAGTCCTACCGGCTTGATCTGTCCTGTGAAATATTTGAAGTCTTGGCAAGAGATGCTGATTTAAGGGACTGGCAAGGACTTGGGTTCGTTTTACAAGCCTACCAAAAACGGGCGCCGGACACGGCAAAATGGCTAATTGAAATAGCTAAAGAAACAGATCGTCGACTCATGGTAAGGCTTGTAAAAGGGGCCTATTGGGACGCGGAAATAAAGCACACTCAAGAGCTAGGCCTGACTAATTACCCAGTGTTTACACGAAAGTCTAATACTGACCTTTGTTATCAGCACTGTGCCGAACTTTTACTTGAAGCTAGCAAAGAAATATATCCACAATTTGCCACCCATAATGCCTACACAGCCACGATGATTATAGAACTTGCTGCAAACAAGGAATTTGAGTTTCAGCGTCTCCACGGCATGGGACACATCATGTACCAAGAAATTTACAAACAACATCCTCACCTCCAATCCTCGGTACGTATATACGCCCCTATTGGGAATCATAATGATTTACTACCCTACCTGGTCAGGCGACTACTAGAAAACGGTGCTAATAGCTCATTTGTTAATCGTTTTTTAGATAAAAATACTCACGTTGATGTACTTTTGCAGGATGTTGAAAATGTGGTTACCCAGAGCTCTCCCTATCAAAATAGTTTAATCCCCTTACCGGAAAAAATATTTGAAGCGGCAGGAGAATATCGCAAAAATGCTATTGGAATCGACCTAGATTCTGTTACAGAAACCCAAAATTTGCTATCTGTGGTCAACGACACCTCAAATAACATATTAGTTGCTCACTCCATTATCAATGGTCAATCTGTAGGGGGAAATTTGAAAAATCACTACAGTCCATCTAACAACCAGCACCTTATCGGTCGCTACAGCGGCGCAGATGATGCTTTAATTTGGGACAGCCTTACCTCAGCTCATGCAGCCCAAGCGGATTGGGAAGAATCTGGTGTAGAGGATCGAGCAAAAGCCCTTGAGAATGCTGCAGATTTATTTGAGAAGGATTGTGCCAAACTTGCAAGCCTGCTTGCTCGAGAAGCTGGGCGCACTCTAGCTGATGGAATTTCAGAGGTTCGAGAGGCAGTAGACTTTTGTCGATACTACGCCCTGCAAGGACGTATACTGAATAGTCAGCAATTTAGAGGTAAGGGAGTATTTTTATGTATTAGCCCTTGGAATTTTCCTCTCGCCATATTTGTCGGTCAAATAGCGGCTGCCCTAGTAACCGGAAATAGCGTCATAGCTAAACCGGCAGAACAAACACCGCTGATAGCCCATTATGCCGTATCTCTATTTCATCGCGCCGGAGTGCCTGTTAACGTATTGCAGTTACTATTAGGGAGTGGCCCTAAAATAGGAAATATTCTTATCACAGATGCCCGCATTTCAGGAGTTGCTTTCACTGGGTCAACAGAAACAGCAATGATTATTAATCGACAATTAGCTACTAGGAGTGGAGGGCCTATTCCTTTTGTAGCCGAGACTGGCGGTCAAAATTGTATGATAGTGGATTCCACTGCCCTACCAGAACAGGTTGTAGACGATGTAATTGCATCTTCATTTTTGAGTGCAGGCCAACGTTGCTCTGCCCTCAGAGTTCTGTTTTTGCAAGAGGATATAGCAGACACAGTATTGACAATGCTGCGAGGTGCAATGCACAGCATGAATATTGGTGACCCAAGATACCTGAGCAGTGACGTTGGTCCGGTGATCGACAGAACCGCGCAAAAAGCTTTGTTACTACATATTGAAAAAATGCATAGAGAAGGCACCTTAATTGCCAAGACAAAGTTGAATGACAACACTAGTCAGGGGAGTTTTGTCGCACCACATGCCTTTGAAATTAAGTCAATAGATCAACTAAACAAAGAAGTCTTTGGCCCTATACTCCATATAATCAGGTTCAATGCCGAAAATTTAGATGCGGTTATCAATCAAATAAACGCTACAGGTTATGGCCTAACTCTTGGTATTCATAGCCGTATTGAGGCATTTTCTGAGACCGTCTATCGAAAAACTATCGTTGGAAACACCTACGTAAACCGTAATATGGTGGGCGCTGTGGTTGGCGTAAACCCATTTGGGGGAAGAGGTTTATCGGGAACTGGACCAAAAGCAGGTGGTCCAAATTATCTTTTTCGCTTCTGTAGCGAGCGACAAAAGACGAATACAATAGATCAGATCAGTTCTGTTGGAACTACTATGGCTCGCTACTCGGAGGGGAGTCCTGATACTACTAGTTTGCAAAAAGATCTCATAGAAGCATCTGAACAAGCTATGTTGGAGTGGCAAAGTTATCCTATCAAAAAGCGTATTAACTGTATTACACCACTAATACCGTACCTAGAGGGGCTACCGGTTGTGTCCATTGTTAATCAAAAATTAGCTGAACCTTTGCGACTACCCGGGCCTACCGGCGAAAAAAATGAGCTTCGTTTAGTAGGACGAGGGCCTATGCTAGTGGTAATAACATCCGAAGATTCATTAGACCTTGGACTACGACAAGTCGCTTCGGCACTACTATGCGGCTGCTCAGTGATCGTTGCCACAGAACCAGAACATGCCTTGGCGGTAGAGAAAATTACTAAGCGCCTAATAACCTCAGGAGTGCCGAAGAATCTCTTGATACTTACTGATCTAGATACAATTTCCAGTACTATTTGTCAGCCAGCTCTGGGGGGGCTGGTCACTAATACCTTGGGTAGCGACAGCCAGACAATAAGACACCTCTTGGCTCAACGAAAAGACAGTATAATTCCTCTAATTGAATGGCCAAAGAATAATGCAGAGTATCAATTTTCATGGCTACTTTGGTTTCTAAGTGAACGCACTCTCACAGAAAATGTAGTCGCTCGAGGGGGTAACACGGAACTCTTTAGTCTGACAGAAAACTAGTCGCTAATAATACCATTCGGTGCGCCCTGCAAACGCATCTGCATTGTTAGTAAAGCGTACGAAACTAGGTACAACTTGATAAAAATAACTTTTATCAAAAGCAGCACCAATTAGTTTCTCTTGGTTAGTCTTAGGCTGATCAATTAAGTGTTCTACTTCAGGAAAACGATCAAAGTAAAGGGTTTTGATCAGTTCATTACTGTGTTCTTCCACGGCGCTTATTTGCACCTGCATTTGAGCGCCACAAATTGACTGCCATCGGCCTGTATACTCCGAATAGATTGAGGCCGCGCAGATAACATTATTATCTAGCGCCTTCACATGTCGACTATTAGGAGACGATAAAAAGTACAAAGTAAAAGGTTCAATTTGAGTATCCGCCACATAAAGTACAGGAGCACTCCACGGCCCATTGTCATCAGCTATAGATAAGGTCAAAACAGACTCCTTGTGCACAAACGCAAAAAAAGCCTGAAGATTATCAGACATTTCCCTGCCACCGCTGAAGATTGTCCGCCTCAATATCAAATAGATCCAACACTCTTGCTACCGAGTGATTGATGATGTCATCGACTGTCTGCGGATTGGTATAAAATGCAGGAGATGGAGGACATATAATGGCGCCTAGTTGGCTTGCTTTCAGCATAAGCTCGCAGTGCCCCGAATGCAGAGGTGACTCACGAGGAACAATAACTAATCTTCTTCGCTCCTTTAACATGACATCTGCGGCTCTCACAATAAGATTATCGGCATAAGAATTGGCAATGCCGGACAGAGTTTTCATCGAGCATGGAACGACGATCATGCCCTCAGTACGAAACGAACCGCTAGCAATGCTTGCACCAATATTTTTCACATTATGAGTGTGATCAGCAAGATTCTCCACAGCAACAGATGACCAGTCTGTCTCTATGCCAATATTCATACGGGCAGCTTTGCTCATCACTAAATGTGTTTCAATGTCATCATTTTCCGCCAGCATTTCTAACAGTCTAATGCCATAGATTACGCCGCTAGAACCAGATATACCAACCACTATGCGCTTCATTTGGTTATTTCCTTAACTAAAAAGCGACAACCAAATTCATCGCTCAAAGGCAGGTAGTGTGCCCTTTTTACTCGTTTTTTGATAGTAATTTTAAGTACCTACATGACAAATACCATCATCCCAGAGCAGATTGTTATCTAAACACCTAGAACACCAGGCTCATGGGAAAGGTTTACCGTTGTAACAAAAATAATAATTTATTTATTAAAATATTATTTTTATAAATAAAATCATCCAAATCAATAGGTTAGCAAGACCCTGTCCGAAAGTACTGTTGTTCTAAAAATGAAGTAGATTTATCTTTTGATTATGGCTGAGGCAAAGCCATGCGATTGAAGAGCAACGATGTTCCCAAAAGAAACACTAGCGATAAAATAGAATACAGATTTGCAAGTCTATAAAACAAGTATCAATACTAGGCTAACACAGTGCGCTAGTCGCGAGAAATGACATCGGATGGTCAACTTTAACATCAGTTTTTAACTTCTATAAGACCTGGATATATTATGAAACGATCAACCATACTGTTTTTAGTCTTTAGTCTTGTATCAGCATCAGCACAGGCTATTGATTTACACCAGCATTTAAATAAGACTCGTCAACTAGTTGCCGATGGCAACTACAAAGAGGCGTTAAATAGATTTGAGTGGTTCCATAATTATGCACTTAAGCATCAACCATCAATGAATGGAGTAAGATTGTCCTATGCGGTGGCAGACTGGACAGTGTTAGCCACCCAGTACCCACCGGCAAAAGAAGCCATGATAAAAACCCGAGATGTCGGTGCTGCTATTATTAAACAAGGTAATAATGGCAAATCGAATTACAACTGCGATCTTTTCGGTGATGTCGTTGCGTTAAATCACGCGCTAGATGAGAACGATGAAACAGTCCGGCTGTTCAAAGTAATGGATCAAGAGCAATCATCATTTGCAAAAAGATGTTGGATATTTGCAGAAAAAGTAATTATAGAGGCTCAGCAGTACACCTTGGCTTCTAAATATGTCGGTGATCCTATGCAGCAATTTATCGCTGCAAAGGGACTTATCGATTACCAAAAAAATCATCTTGTGGAAGAAACACTAAAGCTAATCGCGGTTAGTCTAAGTGTTGGCGACGATGATACAGCTTACGAGATCAGAGCCGCTGCTCTTGCTATTGTTGATGATTATCGCCTACACAGAGCTATCGCTGAAACCTAGACTTTGCCATTGCTGTGAACCGATTCTTAAACTAAAACAATAGAAATAAGGTCGCAAAAATACATCAAGGACAAATAATGAGCCCCTCATTAGGGTTCATTTTTCCAACAACAATTTCTTTATATGTGTCTGAAAAAGCGTCAAAACCAGTAATACTTGTAACACTCATCCAATCTGCACTTTGAGCAATACGTGCAGCCATAAACGCACTAGTGCGCTGATTAAACCCGTCTTGACCCCAATCACCAATACGCTTTTGGATATGGGCAGGAGCAAAAAAGAAATGACTACGCGCCCGATTAATCTTAGCCGCTAGAGGATCTTTATCATCAAGTGTTTCCCAATGTGTCATTCCAACACTGACGCAACTGAGCAATTTTTCTCCCAAGGCTTCATGCAGCTCACCTAACACTGCGCGATTACCAGCCATATCAACCATAACAGTCGGCTTAGAGGTGTCTAGACTAGATAATTCATCGTAACAAATAGTATTTTCATAACACCCTAAAGAAGCAACAAAATCATAATTTTTAGAAGATGTAATACCTACTACCAATGGCGAATCTACCAGATCTGCCAAACCCTGCGCTAAACCTATCGCTGTTTTACTCGACGCACTTAAAACAACAATTTGAGAGGCTCCCTCGTAAGCAGAGTCCTCTAATGAATCACACAAACAAAATGACGTTATATGCAAAGGGTTGAGTAATGAGCGAAGATTATCAGTGTCCGAATCACAATTTTCTTCAGCAGACATCCTAATATAGTTATTATACACAGCCGGCAACTCAGCACGGTGAGCAGCACCATCGACAAACCGTGGTAAAGAAATCTTTTTTGGAGACAAAACAAGGAAGTCAGCCGGAGGAAAATAGCCATAAATACGCTCCCCCACTAACAATTCGTCAACCTTAGAAATCCTTATTTCAGCAAACCCCCAAACCGGGAGGCAGCCCCACTCCTCATCAACATCAGCCGAAGCCGGAAAAAACTTCCAATAGCCTATAGTATCACCTGCCGCACCATAGGTTACGTTATTCGCGGTAAAGGCAAAGCGCTCTATACGCACCAGAACCTCTCCATCCTGAAGTGCCTCAATGGCTTGATGCTCATCGGTTTCTACTATGCGTGATTTAGTAAGATCTTTCTTAAATGTTTGAAATTCGCTCATCTTTTTACTCCTTCAGCAAGCTCCAAAGTAAACTGCTGTAGTTTAGCCATCGCGGGCATGGCATTTTGTTGAATACGGCTCATCACCGCCATTTTTTCGTTGTCAGTTTTGTCAACACTCGCAATTAATTGCGTAAAACCATCTAATCTATTATTTTTTATCCAATCACGAAGCTCTTTGTCCTGAGACCAATTGAATTGATTCATCATCATTGCTAGGGTCATTGGAATAAAATCCACATCGTGGTTGGGTGCAGAAACCAATCCACAGAGCCTATTTTTTTCAGTTTCAGTTTCGTAGTTAGCTTCAACATAAGCAACCATAGATGCACTAAACGCTGGTTGATAAGCACGAATCATTTGAGGCATTATACAATTCTTTTCAAATATCGGTGACGGTTCTTTTTTCCCAAAAGAGCGCTCTAAACTCGCTGAACAATCTACATGAACATGATCTACACTAGTTGCAATAACACCCTCAGCTAATACTATTCGATCCGCCTCTATCGCCTTTACATGTCCCATTCGAACAATGTTTGTGATCCGCTGTAATTGAACAATTTCAGCTTTGCTAATAGTAGCTGCATGAAACATAGTGGGTCTAACGGTTTTATCTAGACGCAAAAAATACCCACTGTCTTCAAGGCGATCAAACATATTTTCAATGGAGTCAGCACCGCCAATAGATTCATATTGAGAAGCTATTGAACCCACTGATGTGGTAAAAAACTCCGCTGTCGGTTGGGTATTAGCACGATCCAACAACCAGGCGTCTCGAGATCGAATCCACGTAATATCCTGAGGGTCAACACCAATTTCAAGCAGCCATAGACAAGCATCTATACCAGTTTTACCACCGCCGATAATGACATAACCCGCCGGTTTTTTTGAAATCTTAGGTAAATTATTTAACGGCATAAACTGAGCATCAGAAACGACGTGAAAGTTGGGCTCATGTGTAGACGGAACATCAATCGCTAAAAAAGTGGCATCAACAAATTTCTCATAGCCCACAGTATAAGTTTTATCTGTTAATTTAGACTTAAACTCACCGTCACCCACATAGTCACACATAGGAAAATACTGTACACGCCCACTGGCCAAAAATCTCTGACGCATAACATCATCAAAATAGGCGCAGACCTCAGCGCCACTGGCTAAATCGCCCATTCCCTTATTCAGCCCGACCTGATCAATCTCTCCGCGACTTAGTTCTTTAGAATTCACACCAAAATACGATGATGGCTGATGCAGAGTAACGAAGGGGTAAGCTACATTCCAGTGTCCGCCGGGTTTTGCATAACGATCGACAATAATAATATGTGCATCGGTCTCAGTCAGCAAGGTGTCCACAAAGGCCATACCCACAAGTCCACTGCCGATAACTAGATAATCCGTCTTTAAAAACTCACCCACCATACTCTCCTTATTATCTTTTGCTTCTGTTTGAGCCCTCGTTAACCAAAAAAATGAAACGACAATAAAACAGATAAATAATTTAAAAACCACATCATAATTGCCGATCACCACAATCGACTCTATGATAGCGATTCATAATCCAATCGCCAATAAGAGCATTACTCAAGTACTCGTCATTCCACTTTACCAGATCTGTAGAGAGGAAAAGAACACAGACACCCAAATACAAAACAAAAAATTATAAATCTACCACTCTCCCGTTAATCACATTACTATTAGAAGCTCAAAGAGGAGTAATTAATGCGCTACACACTTTTTTCAACGCCGCTACTGACATCATTGCTGCGTGTTTTCTCTAGAATCATGTTAAAAATAATTCGTTGGAAAGTAATTGGGGAGTTACCAAAAGACCAGCATAAATACGTCCTTATTGTTGCGCCACACACCTCAAACTGGGACTTTATGCTGTTTATTTTTGCAGTGTCGGTGCTTAGATTGAAACCAAATGTTCTTATCAAGGATTCGCTATTTATAGGCCCCCTAGGCTGGTTTTTACGTTTTTGCGGCGCCATTCCTGTTAATCGTAAACAGGCAAGCTCACTGGTCAGTTACATCACAAGCATTTATCAACAACGCGAAGAGTTTGTTTTAGTTATCACGCCTGAGGGGACTAGAAGCGCCAATCCTCAGTGGAAGCGCGGATTTCACCATATTGCCAGATCAGCAAACGTTCCCATATTAGTGGTCTATGTTGACAGCAGCGAACGTACCATAGGTGTAAACGGGCTATTTACTCCAACAGTGGATATTGATGAAGACATGCTCAAGCTAAAGAAATTTTTTAATGCAAAAAAAGGGCTTATCCCGGGCAATTATGCCTCCTAGATTAGCTTTTTGATTATTGCGCAGGCTCGTGGTATGTCGTCTCTTTTTTTGCTAAGTATTAGTTATTAAACACTATAGGAAGATCTGCTCATAGATGAGTTCATAGTCAACTGGCTGAACGCGCACAAACAACATGCTTGGCTGATGGTACCTGCGCTGGCATTTTTAGAGGCCTGCCCTGGGATAGGCCTATTTGTGTCTGGAGTCATTTTACTTTCAGTAAGTACTGTACTGTACACCGAGCACCTACTAACATTACCACAAATACTCTCTCTGGCATTTTTGGGAGCCCTCATGTCAGATCATTTAGGTTTTTATGCGGGACGTTGGTTCGGTGGGGAGCTGCGTAAAACAAAGATTGCTATTAGGCATCAGTCGAAAATTAATAAAAGCGAAGCCTTTATTTTAAAATATGGCGCTCTCTCAGTGGTGGCTGGACGACTCATGACAGCCATTCGAAGCTTAATTCCAATGACTGTGGGTGCAAGTGGAACAGATCGTTTGACATTTACCCTCGCCGATATAGCAGCTTGCTTTATCTGGACTGCTGGTTTGGGATTGCTGGTAGTAGGTTTGAATAACGTCTTTAGTTAACAGCTAGCCTAACCGCAATGTCATCACGCTAGCACTTTAATCAATCTCGTAGAGCAGAACATCAGCGCACTGAAAACAAGCATCTAGGATTTCGGTGTCATATCAAAATAGTGACAATAAGCCAGACAAAAAAAGGTTCCTTTTAAGGAACCTTCATCGATGCTACCAATTAGTGATATACCGTTAATCCATAGCCAGTATAACTTTACCTTTAGCTCGTCGTTCAGCAATAGACCCAAATGCAGCACTGTGGTCATGAAGAGAATATACTTCTGTTACAAGGGGGGTGAACTCACCGCGATCAATCATCTGTACAAGCTCTTTGAAGTTTTGCTGAGAATTTTTAGGATCTCTAGCCGACCAAGCACCCCAAAAGACACCCACCATAGAGGCTCCTTTTAGAAGGGCTAAATTAAGTGGCATTTTAGGAATGGGACCAGACGCAAAACCAATCACCAAGAAACGGCCATTCCATGCAATAGCCCGAAATGCTTGTTCTGAAAAGTCGCCACCAACTGGATCATAAATGACATCTGCGCCCTTACCTTTGGTCAACTCTTTAACTTTTTCCTTCAAATCTTCAGTTGCATAGTTAATCCGCATATCTGCACCAGCTTCACAGGCAAAATCCAGCTTATCTTCGGTGCTTGCAGCGGCGATCACAGTGGCACCCATAGCCTTAGCGATTTGAATCGTCGCAATACCAACACCACCAGCTGCACCGAGCACTAGCACCACTTCACCAGCTTTTAATTGCGCTTTTTGCTTGAGCGCATAGTACGATGTGCCATACGTCACTGCAAAACCGGCTGCCTGCTCAAACGACATACTGGCACCTTTCAGAAAGGTAGTAAATTCCGAGGTGACCGCCTGACTAGCAAAGCCGCCCATTTGAACCATTCCCACCACCTCATCACCCACTTTGCGCGTGGTAACACCATCACCGATTTTACTAACAACGCCAGACACCTCAGTCCCTGGAATAAACGGCAATGGTGGCTTAAACTGATATTTTCCCTCTACAGTCAGAATATCGGGAAAGTTCACTCCTGCGGCCTTTACATCGATAAGCACCTCGCCGGCACCAGGCTCAAGATCATCTCGCTCCTCCAATGTTAGATCTTGAGTTGAACCAAATTCGCTACATATTAATGCTTTCATAATCGTTTCCTGAATATTTATTTTTCCCAGTAGGTATAGATAGCGTTCTTAAATTTTACACATCTATTTATTACCTACCTCTCTTGATCCTGATGGTCTATTACTTATTATATTCACGTAATTCGCGACGCCCGATTACCATGCGGTGAACCGCATCAGGACCATCAGCATAGCGTAGCGTGCGCTGAGCACCATACCAGCTGGCTAGAGGCGTATCTGAGGAAATGCCAATACCGCCATGCATTTGCATAGCCTCATCAATCACTTTTAATGACATGCTTGGGGCTGCGACCTTGATCATTGAAATGAATGGTTGCGCAGCATCTGTTCCCATATTATCCATTAGCCACGCCGCTTTTAAACACAGCAATCGAGTCATTTCGATATTGATACGAGCATCGGCTATGATATCTACATTGCCGCCGAGCTTAGCCAAGGGTCGCCCGAATGCTTCTCGACTAACCGATCGTTCGCACAGAAGCTTCAAAGCCGCCTCTGCAAGCCCAATAGAACGCATGCAATGATGTATGCGACCAGGCCCCAGACGGCCCTGAGCAACTTCAAAACCTCGGCCCATACCTAGAATCATATTCTCTTTAGGTACTCGCACATCGGTAAACCTCATATGCATATGCCCATGAGGTGCATCATCAACATTCATTACAGTCATGGGTCTAAGATTTTTTACTCCTGGTGTATCAAAGGGCACCAACACCTGAGAATGTTGCGAATGACGAGGCCCACCAGGATTTGTGTTACACATTACAATCATAATTTTACAGCGAGGATCACCGGCTCCTGAGATCCAAATTTTCTCACCGTTAAGTACCCATTCATCACCATCTTCAACACAACTCATAGCAATATTAGTCGCATCTGATGAAGCCACTGAGGGTTCAGTCATAGCATAAGCAGAACGTATTTCACCATTGAGTAGTGGCGTGAGCCATTTTGCTTTTTGTTCTTCATTACAATATCGCGCCAGTACTTCCATATTACCTGTATCTGGTGCCGAGCAATTGAATACTTCGGGAGCCAACATTGATCGACCTGTTTCTTCTGCTATGTAGGCGTATTCCACTGTGTTTAAACCATAGCCACCTTCCCAATGAGTAAGAAAAAAGTTCCAAAGATTTCTAGCTTTGGCTTTGCCTTTAAGCGTCTCAAGTATCTCTGTTTGACGATCTGTAAATGTCCAGCGATCTCCAGTAGCAATTTCTCGATGATATTCATCCTCAAGCGGGAGAATTTCTATATCAATAAAGTTTTTCACTTCTTCAAGTATGGGTTTGACTTTATCGCTGATACCTAGGTCCATTATTCATTCCTCATTATTATTGGGGTTAATCGTTGTTTGATCGGTATTAATAGTCTCAACAAAAAAGACGACCCTTGGATAAGCAGCGTCTTATTATCTGTTACTTAGTAACCATTCATCATAGAGAACCGATCCGCATGAAAGCCATAATCACCGTAGAGCATTTGCGCAGGTCGTGCACGTTTGATAAAAAAGCCAATTTCATATTCGTCAGTCATACCAATACCGCCGTGCATCTGAATAGCTTCATTGGTAGCTAATTCAGCTACTTCGCACAATTTAGCCTTGGCAATACTTGCAAGGGCAGCACTTTTGGCGTCTCCTTCATCAAGAGTTTGAGCTGCTTTAAGCACTGCCGATTTGCACAACTCAACTTCACTCCACCAATGCGCCGTGCGATGCTGCAATGCCTGAAATGAACCAATTAGAGCGCCAAATTGCTTTCGTTCTTTTAGATACTGTAGCGTTCTGTCAAAACTTTCTTGAGCAATACCTAATAATTCTGCAGCCAAATGTGTATTACCAACATCTAAGGTGGCAGATAGTGCTGCATAACCTTTATCTTGCTCACCTAAAAGATCTGACCCCTTAACTGAAACATCATTAAAAGAAATAATGGCAGAATTTCTACCATCAACCATTACCGATCGCTCTACAACCACTCCTTTGGTGTCTCGGTCTACAATGAATAAGGTAATACCATCTGTCTCTCCTTCTTCACCGGAGGTTCGAGCGGCCACAATCAATTTGTCTGCGGTACTCCCATCAACAACAGAGCGCTTGACTCCGTTGAGAATATAGTTCCCGGCATTGCATTCAGCAGACATAGCAATATTTGCCGGGCAATGATGTGCACCTTCATCAATAGCCAGCGCAGTGGTTAATTCACCGCCCGCGATGGCAGAAAGCAATTGACTCTTCTGCTCTTCATTACCGGCTAAATTGATTGCTGAGACACCAAGAACTGCGGTCGATAATAGTGGTGATGCCGTCAATGTTCGACCGGTCTCTTCAATAATTTGTGCCATACCAACATGGCCAAACGCCAAACCACCGTATTCTTCGGGGATCAATATAGCCGCCCAGCCCATATTGACCATTTGAGGCCAAAGCAAACTGGAATACCCTGTTTCACTACCTGCATCTCTGTGTGCACGCAGGACCGAAATTGGCGCATGTTCTGTTAGAAAACCTTTTGCAGATTCTTTGAGCATTTGTTGTTCTTCATTTAATACCAATGCCATGATAAATACCTTTAACGTCTGTTAGCCCAAACCAAGAATGTTTTTAGCGATAATATTCAACTGAACTTCTGAGGTGCCACCTTCAATTGAATTTCCTTTCGTACGCAACCATGTTTTAGCTGTCCAACCATCATTGGACGCATCGCCCTCCCACATCATGGCATCGCTCCCATTAATCTTCATTAGATGTTCAAATCGGCGCTTATTCAATTCAGTTCCATAATATTTAAGCATGGCTGACGTTGCACCAACGCCATGTCCAGATTTGACTTCATCAGTCACACGCTCCACGGTGAACGCAAACGCCGCACCATCAATCTCCCATTTGGCAATTTCAGCTCGCAGGAACTGGTCGCTAAGCCGACCCTGTTGGGTACCTACCTTTGCGGCGGCCAAACGACCCAAAGACTTTGATCCTGTATCAGCTAAGCCCATACCACCGATCATCTCACGCTCATGGGTGAGGAGATACTTGGCGATTGTCCAGCCCTGATTAATCTCACCGACAACTTGATCTTTTTCTACTCTAACATCATCAAGGAAGGTCTCACAAAAAGGTGAGCTTCCAGAAATCAATTTAATCGGCTTAGGTGTTACCCCTGGTGTTTCCATGTCGAATAAAACTAGGCTAATCCCCATCTGTTTTTTGGCATCAGGATCAGTCCGAAGAAGGCAAAACATCCAATCGGCTTTATCCCCATAGGATGTCCAAACTTTTTGACCGTTGGCAATAAGATGATCACCCATATCAACAGCCTTACTTTGCAAACCAGCTAAATCAGAGCCCGCACCAGGTTCACTGTAACCCTGACACCAGCGAATTTCTCCGCGGATAATCGGCGGTAAATGTTGTTGTTTAAGTTCTTCTGAACCAAATTTCAGCAATGCCGGGCCAATCATCCAAATGCCAAAGCTATCTAGCGGCGAGCGGGCCTTGATACGTGCAATCTCTGACTTAAGGATTTTGTGTTGCGCCTTGTCAAGACCTCCACCACCATACTCAGCTGGCCAGTCTGGAGCAGTCCAGCCTTTAGCTGCCATACGATCTAGCCAAAGTTTTTGGTCTTCACTTGCAAAAACCCACTTCCGTCCACCCCAACAGGCGCCCTCTCCAGCAATGATTGGCGAGCGCATACTTTGCGGGCAATTTTCTTCCAACCATTCTCGAGTTTCTTGTCGAAAAACATTTAAATCACTCACATAAGACTCCTAGATACAGACAAATTATTAAGATGATGTCAGTCAGCTCCCGCCAACGATGATCATATTTCAAAGAAATTGAACTTACAGTATGCTGAAGCTCGTTTCAAGCACTTCGGTGACTGGTGGCCCACATAAAATTGTATAAAGCTTGCTATCCTATGGCTCCGCCGGCCAGCAAATAGTACACTGGCGGAAAAATTACCTCGCTGCTTTTCCAAAGTCCATTTAAGGAAGTGTCCATGCCTACCATCGCAAACAAAAGTATCGTTCTAGCCAGTCGTCCAGTAGGGGCGCCAAATGCAAATAATTTTCGTTTAGAAACTTCTTTGTTAGAAGATCTTAAGGAGGGTGAGATACTTATAAAAACGCTATATTTATCACTCGATCCATATATGAGAGGTCGAATGAGTGATGCCAAATCATATGCTGATCCAGTTCCGATTGGTGGCGTAATGGCTGCGGAGACAGCTGGTGTAGTTATTCAGTCAAATTCAGTGCTTTATGCCGTAGGCGATCATGTATGTTCCCGTTCTGGCTGGCAAGAATATTTTATCTGTCATGAAAAGGATTCTATGACCTACTCTGTCGATCCAAACATTGCGCCTCTCTCCACCTATCTTGGGGTTTGTGGAATGCCCGGCAGAACAGCGTATTTTGGGCTGATCAAAGAAGGCAAGCCTGTGGCTGGTGAAACATTGGTTGTCTCTGCAGCATCAGGCGCAGTAGGATCAGTAGTCGGTCAAATCGGAAAAAAGCTAGGTCTACATGTTGTCGGTATTGCTGGTGGTCAGAAGAAATGTCAGTACGTCGTGGAGGAGCTCGGTTTCGATGCCTGTTTGGACTATAAGGCTGATGGGTTGGAGGAATCGATAAAAACAGCATGCCCAAACGGTATCGATATCTACTTTGAGTCAGTTGGTGGAGCCGTCACTGAAACAGTGGCCAAACAGCTAAATACCGGTGCCCGCGTGCCAATATGTGGTTTTATTGCAAACTACAATACGACAGATATGACCAAAGAGCGGACCCCATTTCATATTTTTGGTGAATTGGAAAACCCTCCGGAGCATAAGTTCTTTTTAGTCTTTGATTATTACTCAGAATTTGGCGAGGCAAATGCTGCTTTGACGAAATGGGTGACTGATGGTGAATTAAATTATAAAGAAACGCTTGTTGAAGGGCTTGAGAATGCCCCGGAGTATTTTAGCTGGCTGTTTAGCGGCAAAAATTTTGGTAAGTTAGTTGTTAAAATTGCCGATGAGTAGTTATTCATTGATCACTGCCACAGAGGAATCCCAGTATGAATGATGCGTTGCAGCAGCTGCTTGATATTTTGCAACTAGAAAAGATAGATACTAATATTTACAGAGGGTCTACGCCAGAGACCACTAATCAACGAGTATTTGGCGGTCAGGTTTTTGCACAAGCTATGCGGGCCGCTCAAGATACGGTGGACCAAGACCGACTAATACACTCACAACATGCCTACTTTTTAAGACCTGGGGACCCCCTTGTCCCTATACTTTATGAAGTAGACAACATTCGTGATGGCGGTTCTTTTAATACTCGACGAGTAGTTGCCTCCCAGCGAGGAAAAGCTATTTTTAATACCGAGATGTCCTTTCAAGTGTTCGAAGAGGGTTTAAATCATCAAGCGCAGATGCCTATCTGTCCGGGACCGGACCAGTTACAAGACGATAACCACCGATGGGCAAAAATACGAGAACAACTTGATCCATCAACCGTCAAACGATCATCCAAAAACCGCCCATCACTTCGCCCTATTCAGATGCGTTCCGTGGAGCCGATCAATTATATTGATCCATCGCCAAGAAAGCCTGAACAGCTAATTTGGATTAAGGCCGCTGGAGAACTGCCTGCAACTGCAGACAGTCCTCTTCACCATGCCATACTAGCCTATGCGTCAGACTTCAGTTTAATGAGCACCTCGCTTATGCCGCACGCTATAAGTATTATGAATCCTAAACTTCAACCAGCATCACTTGATCATTGCATTTGGTTTCACGACAGATTCAAAGCCGATGAATGGTTGCTGTACCATATGGATAGCACTCGCTCCAGCCATGCGCGCGGATTAAGTCGCGGATCTTTCTATAGTCAAGATGGTCGCTTAGTAGCCAGCACAATCCAAGAGGGCTTAATGAGACTTCACAGTGACTAGAATTCTGAACCAGGTAAATCCAGAAACAAAATTTCTTGTTCAGTCGACGTTCTGCCCAAAATCCTATTACGATGAGGATAACGACCAAAACGGTCGATAATAAGCTTGTGTTTGAGAGCAGAATCTAGATTGTGTTGAATGCCGTTTCGCCGATATAGATAAACCGACACGGCCTGAATGTGTCGGTCCTCGCTGTGCATATAGGGCATGTAAAGGAAGCTTCTTTGCCGTGCTGTTAATTGAGTATCAAAACCCATCTCGACTGCCTGCTGCGCTAGCATTAATGCTTGAATGTCTGCTGTAAAAGCGGCCTTTTTGTGGCGATGAATATTTCTGGAAAACTGATCCAGGACAATGATCTCAGCAAGCCGTCCAATGGCGCCATCACGCCACCGTTCTAAGCCCAGTTGCACTGCCTTCATATGAATGATACCAAAGCGGTCCCTAATTAGCTGGTCAAATACAGGGTCTTTTTTAAACCACTGTTTTGGTTTTACTTCTTCGAACCAAAAATCTATAACCCTATTAAATATCACGGATGTCCTATCCCTAAACTACTATTCCAAGCTGAATTTGAAGCAATCATTAGAGGATCATCATTTAATCCATTTTTAACATAAGCGGGCTCTAGACAAACAAAACCAGAGTCTTCAGCTCTGCGCCATAAGGTCATTCTATTAAAACTATCTAAATCTGCAGTTATGACGATTGCAGTATCATCACCTATAGTCAATTGCGTATCTCTCAACCCATGGTCGATTAAATGCAAATCGGGGCTGCCGGAAACCTCATATTGTACAGTTCCATCGCTGGCGATTGATAAAACATTCAAACGATCTTCAAGAGCAATCACAGCGTAATTTAATTTGTTGTCATTTGCATACCTTGCTTTTGTCGCAAGATTAATCTTTGCTCCCTCAGAGACAGCAAAATATGGATGAATGCCGGGCGCAAGGGGTATTTTATTCTCGCACAAATTGACGAACTGATAATCACACATCAAACCCTGCTCACCTAGAGTAAAGGTAACTGTAAAACAGAAATCAAAAGGAAACATTTTTCTGCTTACTGTACTGGAACACAATTGATAACTGACCTTATCCGCAGCCCTGAAAACCAACTCAAAGGAGCTATCGCGAACAAAACCATGCTGACCAATGGAATACAAGCCCTCACTGCACTTAAATACACCTTGGTCTAGTGGTCCAAAATTTGGCAAACAAATGGGAACACCGCTATGACCAATGTCACTCTGATTGTAATACAAAAGATTTTTTCGCTTGTAAAACAGACCGAGTACCTGAGCACCATGAGTATCTATACAAGCCTGCCAATGGCCACAAGAAATTATAATTTGCTCGCCATGACCTCTAAGCTGATCAACCGTCGGCATAGTTTGTCTCTACTTTATCCACCTTTGGTGCCAAATGAGTGTTTAAAAAAGTCACCCACCAATGGACAAGAATAACCAGGACAATATCTTCACTATTATGCAGTAAACGGCTAAGCGCTAAGCCACCTATAAATACACCGACACAGTTACTAAATTTCCAACGCAGAGTAATGTAATGAACACTAGCAAAGATAAGATTACTCAATACCACCGCCACAATAACCCCAAGGTTATTAACTAACAGTGCTGGCAATAAAGCTCTAAACGCAACTTCTTCCAGCGCAGATATAAAAAATAGATAAGCTGCCCAAACTAACTGCTCCATATTAACTTTTCGATCATTGAAAACCCAATATAATAAGAAAAAACATAAAATAAGAAATGATGCCCAGAGATAGTGATTAGGAGCAGACTGAAAAGGAATAATCAGTTGGAGCAATACCTCAATGGAGCCCGGTATTAGCAACAAAATTGCGGCTACGACACTCATCAAACCACCATGGCGCTGCAAAACTTGAAAAAAACTTATGACAAAACTTCCAGATGAACTCATAGGACGCTGAAGCCTTCCCCATTTTTTGACACGTACTGCATCATCGCCATTAGTCATCCATATCCAACTCTATTTTATTAAGTCAATATTCATTTAAAAAATCCCGGGGGCGATGCATAGCCAAACTTAAATCCGCACTACAAATTGCTGTACTTGGACTTTTTACCGATAACTTTTTTAACATAGTTTTGTGTTTCTTGACGAATATGTCTGTTGGTTAAAAACCAATAGAACTCTTTTTGAGACATCTTGTTAATCCGCCTAATAGCTTGCTTTTTGTTACCAGATTTATTCAGACTGCGCCATAAATTACCAGCGCCACCGTTATAGCTAGAAATGACAGCATACTCGAGCTTTGTTGGATCATTGATACCTTTTAAATAACGATTTTGTAGGATGCTCAAATACCCAGCAGCCACCTCTATGTTATTTTTAGGATTATAAAGAAAAGCCGAGGAAGGTGTGTGCTGATAACCTTTGATAATTTCAAAGTAGTCACGACCGGCAGTATCAGCTTTAATCTGCATTAACCCTAACGCATTGGACTGAGAACGCGCAAAAGGGTTAAAAGAGCTCTCTGTCTCCATAATAGCCATAACCAGTGATATGGGTACATTGTATTGTTGGCCAGCAGACTTGACATATTTAACATATTTACCGCCAGCTATGTCTTTGTGGGTGGCTACCATATCAATAGAAATAGTATAGCGACCAAGTTTGCTGGTCTTGCGCTGTAAAAGGAATTTGGCGAAAGCTACAGCTGACTTCTCGTCACCTATAGGCTTTCGGTAATGATCTAGTACCTGCCCCCAAAAAAAAGGACGATTGGTACGTTTATTTATAAGGCCAAAGTCTTGAGCAGTTTTCGCATCAATAACCGAAGGGTCAATTTGCGTGAGGAGCACATCCATTATGGATTGTTGCAGCATCTTTTCCGTTTTCGCTGTTACCACAATCAAACCATTTTCAAAATCAACCAGAGTATTTTGGTCGAAGGACTCATTGAACATCAATACCGATGGATTATAGGAACCCTGCTTGTCTGATTGGGCTTGATACTCCCTTAGTAACGCGGCCACATCTTCATCATAATCATTAAAATCAATATTCGCGAATGTACAAGCCGATGCCAACAGCATAAACAAGACCAAAAATATTCTTTGGATGGGCACTGGCATTTTCACTCTTACTTATCGTTGATAATCATAATCAGGATTTTGCGCAATAAAGTCACGACGCATTCGGCGCATGCCACCCAGCCAACGGTCGTAATCAGCACCTTTACGCTTTGCGTACATATCTAATTCGTCGTGAGGCATAATTAAGAATTGTTGTTTGGCCATACCTTCTAAAACAGCCTTAGCAGCGTCATCAGCACTCATCATGGCATCTGAACCACTAATGCCTCGACCACCCTCTGTCATCCGTGTCGCCACATAGAGAGGGCAGACAACAGATACTGCGATATTGTCATCACCATGGGTAATAGACAGGGACTCGGCAAACCCTAAGGCTGCAGTCTTTGTCGTAGAATAGGCCGCATCACCCATTTGACAAAGTAAAGATGCTCCAGATGCGACATTCACTAAATAACCGCCTCCGCGTTTAATCATTCCCGGCACAACCGCTCGTGCCGCAAACACATGTGCCATCACATTAACATTCCAACTCATTTCCCAGGTCCTGTTTGATGCGGAGGCGGCCAACCAACCAGGACCATCACCAAATGAAACTCCAGCATTGGATACAAAAATATCAATGGGACCAAATGTAGCCTCCGCTTGCACAATAACTGCCTGAATATCTGCTTCGCAACCAACATCAGCTTTTAAACCTAGACCACCAATGGACGCTGCTACAGTCGCGGCAAGCTGTTCTTCTAAATCCACTACGACCACCTTAGCACCAGCAGCAGCAAACTGTTCGCAAAGTGCTTTACCTATGCCATTAGCACCACCAGTAACAACAATAACTTTTTCTTCAAAATTCACAGCAGTCTCCTATCGAAGGCTTTTATGTAGTGACTAAAATAGCCTCAAGAGAGGCTCTGATCTCGGAAGGAATTGGGGTTGATTTATCTGTTAATCGGTCCACAAAGACATGCGTAAAGGTTCCGTTCGCCGAAGGCTGTAAAACTCCTTTTTTAAATATACCAATGCCATACTCCACCGAACTATTACCCAGATGGTTAACTCGCAATCCCGCCTCAATTTTATCTGGATAGGCAATTGGCGATCGATATTGACAGCTAGAAGCAACCACAAAACCGATACTAGTCGCACTGTGAATATCCAGCCCACCCTTCTCAATGAGGTATTTGTTAGTGACAGAATCAAAGTAACTATAATAAACAACATTATTGATGTGACCGTAAATATCGTTATCCATCCAACGTGTAGTTATATCCGAGAAATAACGGTAACCTGATCTGTCATCATCACTCACAATTTTACTCCAATAGTTAAGCTCAATTACTCAGTAGGCTTGTTTGTATAGCCCAAGCGCATCATCAATTGTTACCTCACGCGGATTATTAATCAATAAACGTTGCTGTAACATGGCCTCTTCGGCTAATTTAGGCAAATCAGCTTCAGGAATATTCATTTCCCTTAACGATGTTTGCAAACCCAAGTCAGCTGCTAGACTTAAAAAATAATCTGCTAGCATCTCTGTTGTGGCAATATTATCCGATGGAAATTTTCTATCCGGCATAACAATCTGAGCAACATCAGCATACAAAGCAGCGGCCTGTGGTGCATTGAATCGCAACACAAATGGTAGCACTAATGAATTGCTCAGCCCATGAGGAATATGATAATTGCCTCCCAGAGGATAAGCCAAGGCATGAACTGCAGCAACCGGAGCATTTGCAAATGCTTGGCCTGCCAACATAGCGCCAAGTAACATCGCTTCGCGGGCCTCAAGATTATCCCCCTGCTTTACCACCGTCGCAATATTATCTGCCAAAAGACGTAAAGCCTCTCGAGCCAACATATCTGATAAAGGATTTTTTAACCGTTTTGAAGTGTATGCTTCAATTGCGTGAACCATTGCATCAATGCCTGTGGCTGCTGTGACATGAGCCGGCAGCCCAATGGTCAGACTGGCATCTAATAAAATTTTATCCGCTAATAATGTACGACTTACAACCCCAGCTTTGGTGTTTTCACCCGTGGTAATTATGGACACCATAGTTGCCTCCGACCCCGTTCCAGCGGTTGTCGGCACCTGTAACAAAGGCAGCCGTGAGCCTGACACCTGATCAACACCATAAAGCTCAGTTAGTGGTTGATGACCTTTTACCAATACAGCCAAAAGTTTCGCCACATCCATAGAGCTACCACCACCAAAACCAATCACTCCATCGCAGTCAAATGCCTGAGCCTTTTTTACTGCATCCAACACTACGGATTCTGGAGGGTCAGCAACCACATCGGCATAAATGCTGTACTCTACCTGATGTGCTTGAAGACTTTTAAGCGCATCATCCAAAAGGCCGAATTGGACAATTCCTCCATCGGTAACAATTAAGGCTCGTCTAACACCCATTTGTGACAGAATGCCACCCAAATTCGCCGAACAACCGGCGCCTATAACCACATCAGAAACCGTACTAAAAAGAAAATCATTCATCTGCATACTTCCTATCATTAACATTAGTTTTGTTGTTTAAGCCATTGATAAAAATATCAATATAATCACATTTAAGCCTATCTTTATCTTCAAAAGTAAACCAACCTGACAAATCTGCACTCGCCTCAATCATCCCAGAGAGAACATTCTGCGCAATACCCGCGTTGATGAGCCGCAAAGTACCATCATTAAACCCTTTTTCGATAAAGGCACCCAATCTAGCGCTATTTCTTTTCCCTTCTTTTAAAACCATCTTTCGGTGAGTCTCATCAAGAGAGGGAAGCAATCGATAACGAATAAGTGGACCTTGATTACTAAATTGGACACCAACAAGCAGGTTCAGCGCATACTCTATTTTTTCTAATCCACTATTACCAGTATTATCCGCTGTACTTAACAACTGCTTCTCAATATCTAATGTCCGAATAAAGCACCTATACAATAGCTCTTCTTTACTTTTAATATGATAATAGAAGGCGCCCTTAGTGACCGAAAGAGTCTGGGCGATTTCATCTAAGGATGTCCCCTTATAACCCTTTTGATTAAAATATGTCGAGCCGACTTGATAAAAAGCCGTACGCTTTTCAGCATTCTGCTGCTGTTTTTCGGCTCTAAAATAATTCACGGCACTATAGCTGACAGCACCCAACTGGACGGGTTGAGATGAAATCCCATTAATAATAAGATCAAGGATAATATCATTAATATTCTCATAAGATTCAATATGAGATCGATTTAACCATACGGGAAGCCACTGGATAATTGAATATATAGCCAGGGTAATTACTTTAGGATTACGTGCTTGAAGCGTACCATCTTGGATCCCCTCTCTGACCATCGCGCTAACGACATCAAATATCTCAGACCAACGTAAATTAACGTCTTTCTGCTGTGCCTCATCAAGAGTATAAATCTCCGCCAACATTGCAAAATGTGGTCCCTTTCCATTGAGGGTTGCTGCATATTGAGTAATCTGCCCATCAATCATAGAGACAATTTTATCCCGCCCTGAAGCAGATAATTTATGAGCTCTATTAGCTCTATCCAATAGCATTTCGCAACTTGATAAATAGCACTTATAAATTAGATCTTGCTTATTGTCGACGTAGTAATAAAGACAGGTTTTAGTTAAGCTCAATCTAGCAGCTACCTCAGCAAGGGTGGTGGCGCGAGACCCCTGCCAATTAAACAATCGCGCCGCTTCAGACAAAATTAATTCAAACTTTAATTGGTACTGACGCCTCTTGGCAAGAGGGGATTCAGTGTATTGGCGTGATAGCAACGTCATCTGCAAACCTTGGCAGTAAAACCCCCATCTAGCCCATGGTCACGACAAAGTAGATGCGGAGATTATTAAATACTTCGAAGAAGAATAACATACTCTTTGGTAGACTTTGTATACCAAAGTACTCCCTAAGGTATCGATCTGAATCTAGCTAAAGAGCGTGGATTATTGAGAGATATCTCAGTAACTACAAGTAACATCCCAGTAGAATAAAAGCCCCAAAGCCACTGACTGTAAAACACTTTCAACGCTAACAATAGCTGTAATAATTAACAACTAAACAGAGTTTACCACTTGATTAGGATATTGAGAATAAAGCGCAAATTCCATACTAGACTCAGCACTGTCTGGCGATATTTTGAAGTGACACATGAGACGCTGCAGCTATTTTTTTGAGAGACATTAACCATCTAGCCGCCGGTCATATTCATAAAGCGAACGATATCGGTCCGATTAGGGTCAAAATGATGGCGCTCTGGTTTGCTCTGCAGTGCTTCAAGGATTTTCGATTTTAGTAGGCCATCATCGCCAGGATAGCGGCGTAAAATATCTCGTAAATCCATACTGTGCTCGTTGCCTAAGCATAACAAGAATCTTCCCTCTGCGGTCATCCTAACCCGATTACAGGATTCACAAAAATTATTAGTCATTGGTGAAATAAACCCAATCTTAGTGGGAGAGTCTATCACCTGCATATACCGTGATGGACCTCCGGTTGTTTCAAGGCTGTTGACTAAACTAAACTCCTGCGCAAGTTGCTGGCGTATTTGTTCACTTGATATCTGTGTTGTAGCTCGCTCATGAGAAGAGATAGCTCCAAGAGGCATTTCTTCTATAAACGAAATATCAAGCTCGTTGTCCACAGCATAACGTGCCAAATCAAGCACCTCATGGTCATTGAAGCCTGCCAATATAACCGCATTTAATTTTATTTTAGCAAAACCCGCTTTTTTAGCAGCGCAGATACCACTGTGCCATACTGCCAAATCACCATTGCGTGTTATTTCTTTAAATCGATCAGCCTGCAAGCTGTCAATGCTAATATTTAGCCTGGCAAGACCTGCATCTTTTAGCGAATGAGCCATTTTTGGCAACAGCATGCCATTAGTCGTCATGGTCACTTCCTTAAGACCCGGCAAGCACGAAATAGAGGAAACCAATTTAATAATATCTCGACGAATCAACGGTTCTCCACCGGTGAGCCGAATCTTCTCCACGCCAAGCTCGACAAAGGCCGCAGCAACATCTCTTAACTCTTCTAGCGACAGTATCTGCTGTCTGGGAAGAAAAGTCATATCCTCAGCCATACAGTAGGTACAACGAAGATTGCATCGATCGGTAACGGATAGGCGTAAATAGTTGATCGACCGACCAAAGGGGTCAATTAATGAGACTGATGTCGTATTCTTTGCTATATCCACTTACCCCGGTTCACCTCTTCTTGCGAGTCTTAAATAAACATCTATAGCCTAATACAGTAACACATCAACCAGGTCATTCACCTGAATATCTACGTCACTTTGTTGCCTAACTAAGACATTCCCCCAGGCAGTCGACGACAGCACACCGCTGCTCTGGTTAGGATGAAGTTCAACACCAGCAATTCCATTATTATTAACCAAACGACAACGTAAATATACTTCTCTTGTTTCACTTGCTTTGCTAAACATTGCTCTTGATTGAGTAACCAAATGTACTACTGATGAGCAGCCCTGGGATGCAAGTAAAAACGGTCTAACGAGCACCATAAAGGTTACAAATACTGACGCAGGGTTACCCGGCAGGCCTATAAAGGGACATTGATTGACAGACCCAAAAGCAATTGGCTTTCCCGGTTTGATCGCAACTCGCCAAAAATCAACACTACCAATGTCAGCAACTGCTTGCTTGACGTAGTCTTCCTCACCCACGGACACACCACCCGCACTAATAATAATATCGGCATGCTCAGATGCACCTAGAAAAGCGTTTTTAGTAGCATCGAGATCATCATTAATCACACCCAAGTCAATAGCCTGCATACCAATGCTTTTGATCAAGCCGATCAGTAGCGCACGGTTTGAGTTATAGATTTGACCAGATTGGAGCGCAGTGCCCGGCTCCACAAGTTCATCGCCGGTAGAAAATATAGCCACTCGCAATGGCTTATAAACAGTCACATCGACAATTCCTTGTGAAGCAAGTAATCCCATCTGAGCCGGGCCTATAGGACTTCCAGCGGACAGCAACAAAGAACCAGCCTGGGTATCTTGGCCCTGTTTTCTAATATGGCAACTGGGTGTTAAGTCAGAAGCTAAAAACAGGATGCCATTCTTCTCGAAACATATTTCTTGAGGAGCCACACTATCAGCGCCTAGGGGAATTTCAGCGCCGGTAAATACCCTCGCGGCACTTCCTATCAGCAAGGGTTCAGGCGGTGTACCTGCGGGCACTTTTTGACTGACGGGTAACTTAAAACCAGCATTGATGGCCTGTTTAAAATTAAAGGCATAGCCATCCATGGCACTATTGTCAGCCGGAGGAACATTCACATAAGCGTTAATATCCTCAGCTAAAATACAACCAAGAGCCTTCACTACTGGCATGGACTCTACCGTTGATCTAACTTCGGCGACAGCAAGAAGCTGTGTGATCGCCTCATTGACAGTAAGCATCATTTGGCTGTTTTACCTACATGCTGGACAAAATTACAGGGCTCAAAAGTACTATCAAGTTGCTCAGAGATAATATGATTCCAACCAGTTTTGCAGGCACCTGTAGATCCAGGAAGACAAAATATTGCAGTGTTGTTAGCCAACCCAGCTAAGCATCGAGATTGAATTGTAGACGTGCCAATTTCATCGTAAGACAGTTGTCTAAATAGCTCTCCAAAGCCCTCTATGTGTTTATCAAATATGGGCGCTAGCGCTTCTGGCGTACTGTCGCGACCAGTAAAGCCTGTACCTCCGGTGGTTACAATTACCTGAACCTGCTCATCGGCTATCCATTGACTGATCACTGAGCGCATTTGATATATGTCATCAATAACAATTTTTCGATCGACCAACTCATGTCCAGCAGATTCGATAGCACCTTGCAGCCAACCTCCAGAGGTATCTGTGGCAAAGGTTCGGGTGTCTGAAACAGTCAATATAGCGATTCGCACAGAATGCCGCGCCGTATTAATTAATGTCATCATATGCTCCTAAATGTATTTGGCCCACAAACAGGGCAATTGCTATCAGCAACGCCTTTTGTTGCGAGCCATTGACCACGTTTACCATCATAGCGATGAATATCACCATGCTGCTGAAAGAAGCCTAATAAAATTCGTATAGCGGTTGCTGCCTGCATACTACCCATCACACCTAAAATAGGTCCTAAAACACCGGAATTACTACAATTTTTCACCGGATCATTAGTATCTTGATCCACAATACAGCTAAAACATAGCTGTTTGTGCTGACGGTAGTCAAAAGCTACTAACTGTCCTTCCCAACCAATTGCAGCAGCACTCACTAGAGGAATACCCAACGTATGGCAATGTTGATTAATAAACTGCCGAGCCTTAATATTATCGGTACAGTCGATCACCAAAGAATAATTCCCCCTCAAAATAGTACTGTTTACATTGATGGCATAGACATTTATCTCTACCCCTGAATTGAGTGCCTCTAACTGACGCTTGGCGCAGATAACCTTTAGCTCGCCACAATCCTTTTCCCTGAAGAGAACTTGCCGCTGCAGATTAGTTTTATCAACATGATCAGCATCACATAAATCAACCGAACCAACACCAGCGGCCACTAAATAGGTTGCTACGGGACATCCAAGACCGCCAAGGCCAACAATTAAAACACGTGCACTTTTCAGTCGCTGTTGCCCCTCCTCACCTATATCATCCATTAATAGATGTCGGCTGTAACGCATAAATTCATCATCACTTAGAGACATAGAAAACCTTCAGCTAGTTGCATGTCATCAGGTGTGTTGATATTTAAAAATGGATTGACCGCCGATTCTACCCAATCGACATAAACAGTATCAAGCTCGGTCATCAATGGTTTAAAACCGCCATCCCCTCGTCCAAGTAAGGCTTTTGTAATTACGTCTGTTTGACGTCTATGCCAGAGAGAGAAGGTTGGCTGAGGGATCCCCTCATAGCGCGCACAGGCAATGTCAGCATCCCCCATTGCAGCTAGAAGGCTAGTAGCTAAATCAATAGGTACAAACGGACTGTCACAGGGCACCACCAGTATATACTCAGATTCTAACGCTGAGGGGTCCACAAGAGCACTGTAGAGTCCTGCCAAAGGCCCAGAAAATGGGTCTGTTCTATCCTCAATAACCGGGTATTGAGAATTCACTAAAAATCTTGGGTCACCATTAATAAGCAAACGATCTGCTTGCGGCGCTATCCGATTAGAAATTCTTGATAACAATGTTTCACCACCAAACATTAGCATAGCTTTCGCCGAAACGCCCATTCGATTTGATCTACCGCCGGCCAGGATTACTGCGGTAACATTATTCATCTGAATCTTCTGTCCATTTAGCGGCAGCCTCAGTGTCAGACTGCTTGGGTTGGATCCATTGTTGTTGACCATTTAGATCAACCTGTTTCCAAAACGTGGCTTTGGTCTTAAGGTAGTCCATAACAAACTCTGCAATTTTGAACGCATTTTCTCGGTGCTCACTGGTTACTCCAACAAAAACGATTTGCTCATTAGGTCGCAGACATCCGACACGATGAATTACCGTAACACCAAAAGCCGGCCAGCGCTGCACCGCCTCATCGACGATCTCAGCAATTAACCTCTCTGTCATTCCAGGATAATGTTGCAGCGTTAACCTGTGTAAATTCCGCCCAGAGGTAGGGTCATCTTGCAATCTCTCAAAGTCACGCACAAGCCCAGTAAAAGTAACAACCGCACCGATTTTTGAGGTTTGAGATCTCAGCTCAGTGTATTCGGCAGCAAGATCAAAATCCTCATGCTGAACATGAATATTAATACTCATAGACTACTAACCGCCTGTTACCGGCGGTAAAAATGCTATTTCATCACCATCACATAAAGGATGATCCCATTTCACAATTATTTTGTTCACAGAGACCAAAACTTGCGGCTCTCGAAGCGCCGCAACCAACTTCGAATGCGCCACCTCGAGTTGATGAACAAGCTGTTCAGGTGTGCGTAGCTGACCATCGTAGGTAATTGAATGATTGACATCCTGTGCAAGATCACCAAGACGGCCGAAAAACAAAAGATTAATCATACTCATCTACCCCAGCATCTTCAGCCTGCCAATGACCAGATTTACCACCGGTTTTTCCCAGCAAGCGTGTTTGTTCAATAACAAGGCCCTTATCAAGACCTTTACACATATCATACACCGTTAATGCCGCCACGGACGCTGCTGTCAAAGCCTCCATCTCTACGCCGGTCTTACCTGTTGTTTTACATAAAGCCCGAATCACTAATCGAGTACCTTGTAATTGCAAATCAATAGTGACCTTCGTAAGCGGCAATGGATGACACAAGGGAATCAAATCACTACACTTTTTAGCGGCCTGAATGCCAGCTATACGGACCGTTGCAAATAAATCGCCCTTCGGTAAATTATCATTATTAATGGCATCTACGACGTTGTCAGACAGTACCACCTGGGACTGAGCGATAGCAGTTCTCTGAGAATCGACCTTGGCGGAAATATCAACCATATGCGCCTCGCCTTGGTCATTCAGATGGGTCATTTTTGTCATAGTTAATACTCATAAAAGTTATTAGACTGGCACCGCATTAACATCATTAGCTTATTAAGGTTAGAATATCAGACTTAAAAACGGAAGGTATAATTTAGCTTGAGCGTGGCATCCCCATTGAGCCTCTCAAAACCGTTCCCTTCGAGTTCATTATAATTTTGATTGTACACTAGATAGACATTTTGCCCGGCGCTAGTTGTCCAATGCAGACGAGCATTCATACCTAAATCACCAGATATGTTGTCATACTGCAGCACGTTAACCAAAGATAGGTCTGGGGTTAATGACCACTCTATCTTGGCATCCACCTGACGAAGAACAAAATCGCCCTCTGGCATTTCTACATCCCAATAATTGTATTCTGCTGAAAAGCTAATTTTTCGTGTCGGGCGCCAACCAAACTCAGCCGATGCTGATACACGATCACCAGTATAAAACTCACCCTGGTAATAGCTGATCTTAGTGTTAAATAGCCGAGATTTTGATGAACGAAAAAACGCCCCGTAGCGCTGCCATTGATGTTCTTGTAGAGGCAGGCTAATATTTAAATTGTCAAATGGCTGTTCATTATCACTGTAAATACCTTCACCAAAACGTACCAAGGCAATATTAAATCTGTCGCCGGCGTGTGTTTCAATATCAACTAGACGATAAAACTCTGTGGATGACTGAAGCTGCCCAGTGCTCAAATATGACCATTTTGCAACATCAGCACCTGTATATATTTTTCTTATCCACGGATGATCTTCCAACTGATGAATATAACCTGCAACGCCCCTATGTAGCTCAACACCTCTACGGCTAATAAATCCCAACGCAGGATTAAAGTTTTTTTGAACTTGCTGATACTGAAGCAAACCTCTCCAGGCTCTGGGGTTGGGCATTTCAAGCATCGCGCCGAAGGCTCGTTGCTTATTTAGGGTGCCCTCGGTAGAACTCTGTTGGTACCAAAAGTTGCCATTAAAAAGTTTATTCCTTCCAAAAGTTGAATTTCGGTACCGAAAATCGATGCCTGATAAGCTATTGGATAAATCAGACCGAGGATCTCCCTCGGTAATCATAAAGCCAATACTAGATTCTGCCAGCACATCTACTGACGCTCGAGCTATCATCAATGTGTCTTGCTCCACATCATCATATCGCTGCTGTTGGACAATTAAAGCGCCTACATTAGCATCACCCAACTTACCGCTTACCTTGGCACCACCAACAATATCAACTGGTACCCCTGCAGCACTCAAGCCAATTTTCCGTGAAAAAAACGGCCGGGCATTCTGACCCTGAGAACCTCCAAAACGACTATATGAAAAATTTGAACCGATACCACCAAAATCAAAAATATCAAAATCCCTAAGAAAAAAGGACCTTTTTTCTGGGAAAAATAATCCAAACTGGGTCAAATCAACTTGACGATCATCAACCTCAGTTGCAGAAAAATCCGTATTAAAGGTTAAGGCGCCATTTAAAGACGGTGTTATTTTATAGAATACATCCATTGCGGGTTCATAGCTAAAGGAAGTACTCGATGGATCAATGGTATGTGATTGCTTCAGACTTAAGCTTGGCACCACATCTAATCCAACGCCTTGATTGACCTTTCTTATACCTCTAATCTCACCAGAAATACTCGCATCATCAGACTGATTTTTGGATACCCAGCCAATAAGCTCATTTTTGCGCGCAATATAACGATAGGCATTAAAACCCCATTGCTGATTTTCAGTATCAAACGAGACACTCTTAAATGGGATTGCTATCTCAGCTGACCATCCGTAGTCTGTTCGCAAGGCTTTGCCGTCCCATATGGCCGTCCAGTCGTTGGAAAGTGTAGTGACGTTTAAAAAAATTCCCTCGTTACGCACCTGATTCAGATTAACCGCAAACCGATAGCCTGCACGTTTTGAATTATAAGGGTCAATTAATACTCGAAAGGAGTCATCGGCTTGGATGTTAGCCCCTTGTCGAGAAACCTGAGCGGTAATTTTATCCGGATTCGCATCATAAAACTTACCGGCAACGTACAGATAGTTCTCATCAAACTTTACATAAAATTCGGTTTTTTCAGAGGGCGGAGAAAACTCATCAGGTTTAATCTGATACACAGTATTTAACGGCTTCGCATCTAACCACTCATTTAATTCAAGATGTCCATCGATAATTGGGATGGGTGCACAAGTAGAAACCTCACATGGAGTTAATTCAATAAATTTTTCAGTCCCAGCGGCATAAACATTAGCCACAGTGCAGATCGACATAATTAACATTAGTATAGATTTTGGCATAGTGCATCAGGACTCAAGAGAAGCATTAAAAATAAATATCACAGATACCTTTCAACACAGACATTTACGTTTAATAGTGTAAAATCAAATAAAAAAAAGAACAACAAGTGTCGTGATACGTCGCCAAGTATTATTGCTCGCTATTTAAAACCCCATCTCAAACAAACAGGTTATACTTCATTTCAAGTAAACTACGTGTCAGCAAGTAGTAACCGATTAGATTTTTAGGTCATAAAAACAAAGGCATACAAATATGTCACATCTGATTAGGGTTTTAACTCTGTTATTGTTAGTTAGTCTGAATGCTGACAGTGCAGTTCTACCCACTGCAAACACTAAAATCAATATCGCTGACGATCAGCCTCCACCCAATTTTATTATTATTTATACTGATGACATGGGTTATGCGGATGCAGGGCCATTTTCCCAAACTACAATAGATACTCCTTGGATTGATTCCCTCGCTGAAAACGGTCAGGTTTGGAGCGACTTCTATGCGACCGCATCAGTTTGCACCCCAAGCAGAGGAGCACTGCTAACCGGAAATCTTCCCGCACGAACTGGACTCTATGGCGACAATATTGCGGTCTTCTTTCCTGGCAGTAAGGCTGGCTTACCAGCCGCAGAAACAACGATCGCGGAGATGTTTAAACAATACCACTACACAACTGGTTTGTTTGGCAAGTGGCATCTTGGTGATTCCAAGGCGTATTATCCTACGCGGCACGGTTTTGATGAATGGTTAGGGATTCCCTACTCAAATGATATGGACTGGGAGGTTGAGGGCATAACGTCATCGAATATTTTTGACCCGCCGCACGAGGCTACTGCAAAATATCAGATAGTTGCTGGTCAAATATGGAAAGATATATTTGACCCTAATATTACTGACTGGCAGGTTCCTCTAATTCACAGTCTAAAGAATAAAAGCGGCGCTTTTGTCGATCAAATACTCGAAAAACCTGCCAACCAGCCTCTAATTACAAAGCGCTATACAGACGAATCGGTACGATTTATAACCGCAGCTGTTGCTAAACAGCAACCGTTTTTCATTATGCTGTCGCATAGTATGCCTCATGTGCCCCTATTTAGGTCGTCAGCATTTGTGAACAAAAGCCAGCAAGGAATCTATGGGGATGTCATCGAAGAAATAGACTGGAGTGTCGGGAAAATACTAACCACACTGAAGACGCTTAATATACAGCATCAAACCTATGTTGTGTTTACTAGCGATAATGGTCCCTGGTTGATCTATGGTGACCATGCGGGAACCGCTAAACCGTTAAAAAACGGTAAAGGCACGACATTTGAAGGGGGAATGCGGGTTATGACACTTTTTAATGGACCAAATATTAAACCTGGCATTGTCGAAGATTTGGGTATGCAAACTGATTTTTTCTCCACTTTTGCAGCACTTGCAGGATTTGATAAGCCGTCGACTGCAGAAGATAGCGTTGATCTTAGTGAAACCTTACTGCAGGAAAAACCGAGCAAGAGAACCTTTGTCCCCTTTTACAAAGGCTCTGAACTGCGCGCTTTTCGTCTAAAAAATCATAAACTTCATTTTATAACTGCAGGTGCTTACGGCCAGTTGCCCCCTAGGGAGGTGCATACAACACCTCTACTGATTAATCTAGCCAATGATCCTGGTGAATCTGTAAATATCGCCTCTGAATACCCTGATATAGTCAAAAAAATAGCTACTTTTGCTGATAAATTTAAGCAATCTGTTCCTTTAAAAGCGTCCATTATCGATCGGCAGTTTATCCCCTGAGACAAGCAAAAACCTTACTCAAATATTACTCTATCCTTATTGAAACATTACTACACTGTTAAATAAAATGTCACTAAACCCTCATCAGCTGAGATATTAAACAGTTAAATTAGGTTAGATTACCCAAGCCATGATTTGACAAGTGAGAATACCAAACCTAGGTATTTGTAGCCCAAGAGAACCCTAGAGAAAAACCAAATCGCTCAACTTTTTACACAATTTGGCGCACACCGTTTTCATCATTATCTTGTTTGAGGGGCTCTAAGATGTGCCACCGCTTTCGCCGAAATAGGCGCAAGCATTAGCTCATCAGCCTCCGCACAAAGCGTGGTTATCATCGGAGGCGACCAAAATTTCTCTAAATGTGAGGCTACAAGTATAGCCACCTCACCCTCTGACCCATTTGATGCCATATTGAGAGATATCTGGTTGATCATCTTAACCAACCGATCTAATTTTGAAGTGTTCATAGGGTCTCACTCACAAATCGTTTTTTATTGCAGTAGATGACATGCCTATTAGGTCGAGAAAATCCTACTAAAGTTACACCACATTGCTTAGCGAGCGTCACAGCCAAAGACGTTGGCCCAGACACCGCCGCTAACAGACCTATATTAACGCTTGCCACCTTAGCAACCATTTCATAACTTGCTCGACTGGTCACTAAAACAAACCCTTCCTTGCCCAGTGCATTGCGCGAAATTAGGCCAATCAATTTATCCAGCGCATTATGTCTACCAACATCCTCACGCAAAGCCATTATTTCGCCCTGCGTATCACACCAGGCCGCACCATGAACTGCACCTGTCTGCCGCTGTAATTCTTGGTGCCTACTAAGCTCACTAATTGCACGTTGCAACGCAGAATGTGGCACACGCAAGTCACTTGTCACAGGCGATGGCAACGTAATAGCTTGGGACAAAGACTCTGCACCACAGAGACCACAACCAGTTCTACCGACTAAATTACGACGACGTTGCTTAAGCCCAGCAAAAGCCTCAGCAGCAAGGGTCACCTGGAGTTCAACGCCTAAATCAGTGTGCAATTCTTCAACATCAAGAATTTGACTGGACGTTTTAACGATCCCTTCAGTCAGACTAAAGCCAAAGGCGAAATCTTCTAAGTAAGAAGGTGATGCCATCATCACCACATGAGAGATGCCATTGTAAACTAATGCCACTGGGGTCTCTGTTGCCACGATATCATCAGCTAATGACACCTGCCCATCCATCCATATATGTCGCTCAACCCGATGAGCAGGACCTGTCAGGTTTGCCATTACTGTTGTGCTTTCGCTAGTAGTTGCTGTTGGCGAGTATTGAACGTTTTTTGTCTTGCCTGCCAACTTGAAGGCCCATTTACTTTACTTATTTGCACCGCAGTGACCTTATATTCGGGACAGTTAGTAGCCCAATCAGTATTATCAGTAGTTATAACATTAGCGCCGGATACAGGATGATGAAAGGTAGTGTAGACTACGCCCGGTTTAACCCGACTAGTTACATTAGCATGCAATACTGTCTCGCCAACCCGGCTTTGAATGCCCACCCAATCGCCATGGTTGATACCACGCTCCTCTGCATCATGGGGATGAATTTCAAGAGTATCCTCTGCATGCCATTGGCTATTATTGGTCCTGCGCGTCTGAGCACCAACATTGTACTGAGAGAGAATTCGGCCTGTAGTGAGTAACAATGGAAACTTACGATTAGCCCTCTCTTCAGTCGGGATGTATTCAGTGATAGCAAATGAACCCTTACCTTTGACGAACTCATTTACATGCATAACTGGGGTTCCCGCTGGCGTATGATCATTACAGGGCCATTGGATACTACCTAGCTCATCAAGCTTTTTATAGGAAACGCCCTTAAAAGTTGGAGTCAAGCGCGCAATTTCATCCATAATCTCCGAGGGGTGGTTGTAACTCATATCGCAACCTAGGGCGTTTGCCAGCGCAATAGTCCCCTCCCAGTCAGCTTTACCGCTCAGTGGGGGCATAGTTTTTCTAACGCGAGAAATACGCCGCTCAGCGTTAGTAAAGGTGCCATCTTTCTCTAAAAACGAGGCCCCGGGCAAAAACACGTGAGCAAATTTTGCTGTTTCATTAAGAAAAATATCTTGAACAACAATACACTCCATTGCCGTCAATGCCGCTTCCACATGTTGTGTGTTGGGGTCAGACTGAGCAATGTCCTCTCCTTGACAGTACAGACCCTTAAACTCGCCATCAATTGCCGCATCAAACATATTAGGGATCCGCAGACCGGGCTCTGGATCAAGCGTGACGTTCCACTCTCTTTCAAAAAGATGTCGTGTAGGCGTATGCGAAATATGCCTGTACCCTGGCAATTCATGGGGAAAGGAACCCATATCACAAGATCCTTGAACATTATTTTGACCACGCAATGGATTTACTCCAACACCCTCACGACCAATATTGCCTGTCAACATTGCCAAATTCGCTATACCCATGACCGCAGTAGACCCTTGGCTATGTTCAGTAACACCCAAACCATAGAAGATAGCGCCATTATTACCACTAGCATAAAGTCGTGCTGCCGCACGTAAATCCGCTGATGGAACGCCACTGTAATGTTCAGTGTTTTCTGGCGAATGACGATCATCACTTATAAAGGCTACCCATTTATCAAATTCTAGGGTGTCACAACGTTCAGCTATATATTTCTTAGCCTGCAAACCCTCGCTAACGATTACGTGCGCAAGCGAATTTAAAACAGTCACATTAGTCCCAGGGCGCACGGGAAGGTGGTAATCAGCACTGATGTGCGGTGAATTAACTAACTCAATCTGACGTGGGTCAATAACGATTAATTTCGCTCCCTCGCGCAATCGACGCTTAAGTCGTGACCCGAACACCGGATGTGCCTCAGTGGGGTTGGCACCCATCACAATAATCACATCAGCTTTGGCCACAGACGCAAACGTCTGAGTACCAGCAGACTCTCCCAAGGTGGTTTTCAAACCAAAACCAGTAGGGGAATGACAAACACGTGCGCAGGTATCAACGTTATTATTACCAAAGCCTGTGCGAACCATTTTCTGTACTAAATAGACCTCTTCATTGGTGCATCGCGATGAAGAAATAGCACCAATACTGGTACGACCATATTTTTCTTGGATATTTTTGAACCGTTCGGCAGTGTAGGTAACAGCCTCTTCCCAGGATACCTCCCGCCAGGGGTCTTGAATACTCTCTCGAATCATAGGCTTGGTAATTCTGTCCTTGTGGGTTGTATAACCAAAGGCAAATCTGCCTTTCACACAAGCGTGCCCCTCATTAGCCTTACCGTCTTTGTAAGGGGTCATTCGGACCACCTCATTACCCTTCATTTCGGCTTTAAAAGAACAGCCAACACCACAGTAGGCACATGTAGTGACAACAGAATGCTCTGGCTTGCCAGCATCAATAATCGTTTTTTCAGTCAAAGTTGCTGTTGGGCAAGCAGCCACACAGGCACCGCATGACACACAGTCAGATGCCATAAAATCATCGGCCAAACCGACACTAACCTTTGAGTCAAAACCTCTGCCATCTATTGTCAAAGCAAAGGTCCCTTGGGTTTCCTCACATGCTCTTACACACCGAGAGCAGACAATACATTTAGACGCATCAAAGGTAAAATAGGGATTAGACTCGTCTTTGTCCGCATCCAAATGGTTCTCTCCGTCAAAACCATAGCGTACAGACCGAAGACCAACTTCACCCGCCGTATCTTGCAATTCACAGTCGCCATTTGTTGGGCATGTCAGGCAGTCTAGAGGGTGATCGGATATGTATAATTCCATAACATTGCGGCGCAACGTAGCAATCTCAGAGGACTGAGTTGTAACCTCCATACCTTCTTCGACCATTGTCGTACAGGAAGCGGGGAAGCCGCGTCGACCCTCAATTTCAACCAAACATATTCGGCAAGAACCAAAAGGTTTTAAGGAATCTGTAGCACATAATTTTGGGATTTTAACACCACTATGCACCGCGGCACGCATTACTGATGAGCCCTCTGGGACGCTCACTTCAACCCCATCAACGGTCAGTGTTATCAGAGTTTCACTGATCGTTTGCGGTGTGCCAAAATCCGCTTGAGGCTCGTAAAATTCCAACATATCAATGATCTCCTCGACTACTAAAGCCGAAGTCTTCTTCAAAATAAGTAAGCGCACTACGCACAGGAAAGGGAGTCATACCACCCATAGCGCACAATGAACCCAGTTCCATGGTATCGCACAGTTCATGCAACAAAATAAGATTATTATCTCTGTCCTGATTGCTAACAATACGATCTATGACCTCTACACCGCGAGTCGATCCAATTCGACATGGTGTGCATTTACCGCAGGACTCAACAACACAAAATTCCATAGCAAACCGAGCCTGAGCAGCCATATCAGCTGTGTCATCAAACACCACTATACCGCCATGACCAATCATAGCCTTGATCGCTGCAAATGCTTCGTAGTCAAGCGGCGTGTCCCACTGAGACTCTGGAAGAAAAGCACCGAGCGGCCCGCCCATTTGGATCGCCTTAATCGGCCTACCACTGAAAGTCCCAGCACCAAAGTCATCTACTATTTGGCGCAGCGTTACACCAAAGGCAAGCTCTATTAAACCGCCTCTTTTTATATTTCCCGCAAGCTGGACGGCCAAAGTGCCCCTAGATCGGCCCATACCGAAATCCTTATAATTGGTAGCTCCTTCTCCAAGAATACTGGCCACCGCACCGAGGGTTAGAACATTATTAACCACGGTAGGCATGCCAAACAGGCCCTCAATGGCTGGCAACGGCGGTTTAGCTCTTACCATACCCCGTTTGCCCTCTAAACTCTCCAATAAAGACGTTTCCTCACCACAGATATAAGCACCAGCGCCCAATCTGACTTCGAGGAAAAAATCAGACCCTGAATCACCTATATTTTTGCCTAGAAATCCGGCCTTCGTCGCGCTGTCTATGGCCTGATTCATTATATTATGGGCAACTGGGTACTCTGATCGTAAATAAATGTACCCCTGGTTAGCACCCACCGCCAACCCAGCAATAACCATACCCTCTATAAGTTGATACGGATCAGACTCCATAAGTAACCGATCAGCAAAGGTTCCCGAGTCACCTTCATCAGCATTACAAACAATATATTTTTGCTCAGCAGGGGCATTCAACACCGTCTGCCACTTAATTCCAGCAGGAAAAGCGGCACCGCCACGACCTCTCAGACCGGACATTTTCACATCATCGACAATTTGCTGACCACTCATTGTCAAAGCCTTCTCAAGACCCTTAAAACCATGTAATTTTTGGTAAGTTTGCAGACACAAAGGGTCTCCAATACCTGAACGTTTGAACGTTAAGCGTTGCTGTTTGGCCAAATAATCTATCGACTCAGATGCTCCCAAAAACAAAGGGCAATTAGCCTCTTCACCAGCAATGCATCTTTCAACAGCATCTAAGACAGATTCGACATCTGTAACGTTGACCGAACCGAATGCAACACGACCAGCCGCTGTCTTCAGCTCCAACAGAGGCTCTAACCAAAACATACCTCGCGAGCCATTACGTACCACGTCAATATCTAAACCACGAGAAGTAATACTCTTTGCAATTGCCACAGCCACTGCTTCTGCACCAAGGGCAAGCGCTGTAGTATCTTGAGGAACAAACAGCTGTATTCTCACAAATCACCCTCCGAAGATTTAGAGTCCTGTTTTTTTAGGTCATCTATCAATTGATCAAAGCGTTCTGAGTCTACTCGAGCATATATATCATCATTAATTCTAACTGAGGGAGAGCACGCACAGTTACCAAGACAATAAACCGGCTCTAAGGTAAGTAACCCGTCATTGGTTATCTCTCCATAATCAATGCCCAAGCTTTGTTTGGCGTGAGTTTCGATCTGTCTGGAGCCCATTGACTGGCAGGCCTCTGCCCGACAGATCTGAACGATATTTCTCCCGGTGGGCTGGGTATTAAAATCATGATAAAAACTAATAACACCATGAACCTCGGCTCTGGAAAGGTTCAGCCCTTTTGCAATAGGGTCTATAGCCGACTCTGGTATATGTCCGACCTCATGCTTGATTGCATGCAACAATGGCAACATACCACCTGGCAATGTTTTAAACTGCTCCACGAGATCATCAATATAGTTACTCTGATCCAATGTCCGAGCTCCTGTGTATGACAAGCAATTACCCTAAGGTTAAACAAAACATTAGGGTAGTTTTAAGTTTGTTCTTTTTCTGCCTCGCCTACAGGCTACAAAATTAGCAATGGCGGGCAGTTTATCATTATTAACTCTGTCAACTGAGCCACCTAAGCGACTCTTATTTATCTAATAAGGACCACTAATTATGTAAATGCTGAGCATGGAACTTAATATGTTGGTCAATAAACGTGGCTATAAAAAAGTAACTGTGGTCATAGCCTGCCTGAAACCTAATCTGCATAGGAAAGCCCACTTCCTTAGCAGTATCAATAAGTAGCTGCGTGTTTAGTTGTTCTGCCAAAAAATTATCCGCATCACCCTGATCCACCAAAACAGGCATGACATTCTCGAGACTTAAACCTGCTCTTTGAACAAGCATCACCGTGTCATGATCAAGCCAGTTTTCATTATTACTGTTGGGCGTCCCACCCAAATAATGAGTCAAAGCTTTTTGCCCCCAAGGACAATTAATCGGCGAACATATAGGTGCAAATGCCGAAACAGATTTGTATCGATGAGTGTTTTTTAAAGCAATAGTTAAGGCGCCATGTCCGCCCATAGAGTGCCCCGAAATGGACATTCGATCATTATCGACCGGAAATGCTTTATTGATCAACCCAGGTAATTCATCCAACACATAATCGTACATACGATAGTGCGTTGCCCAAGGGTTTTCTGTAGCATTTACGTAGAAGCCGGCACCAAGTCCAAAATCATAAGCACCATCTGGATCATCCGGAATATCGACTCCCCGTGGGCTAGTATCAGGACAGACAATGGCTATGCCATATTCAGCAGCAAATCGCTGGGCTCCTGCTTTGGTAACAAAATTTTCATCATTACACGTTAATCCTGACAGCCAATAAACTACAGGGACAGCAGTGATGGTAGCCTCGGCCGGCAGAAAAATAGAAAAATGCATCTCACAGCTGAGTACCTCTGATTGATGCTTATACCGCAATTGCTTGCCACCAAAACAGAGAACTTCATTAATTTTCTCCAGCATATGCTTAATTGACATTTAAAACTCCACTACAGATCGGATACTTTTCCCCGCATGCATAAGATCGAACGCTTTGTTAATGTCTTCTAAGGGCATTTTATGCGTAATTAAATCATCAATATTTATCTTTCCATCCATATACCAATCAACAATTTTGGGGACATCAGTTCTTCCTCTAGCGCCACCAAAAGCAGTGCCACGCCACGAGCGCCCGGTCACCAGCTGAAATGGACGAGTTGCAATCTCTTGACCGGCACCAGCGACACCGACAATACAGCTCTCGCCCCACCCTTTATGGCAACATTCGAGAGCTTGACGCATGACATCAACATTACCAATACACTCAAAACTATAATCAACACCACCCCCAGTCATATCGATAATATGATCCACGACATTTTCAACCTCTGTTGGATTAATAAAATCGGTCATCCCAAACTGAGTTGCCATGGGTATGCGAGATGGATTTAAATCAACACCGATAATGCGCGTAGCGCCTACCATTCTAGCTCCCTGAATAACATTCAAACCAATGCCGCCCAGCCCAAAAACAGCGACTGTGGAGCCTGCCTCAACCTTCATGGTAAATGCCACTGCACCTATACCTGTGGTGACACCACACCCTATGTAGCAAATCTTATCAAATGGAGCATCCTCTCTTACTTTAGCCAAGGAAATTTCAGGTAAAACAGTATAGTTTGAAAAGGTAGAACAACCCATATAATGCAATATAGGTTTACCTTCGAACGAAAAGCGACTGGTTCCATCAGGCATAACACCCTGTCCCTGGGTGGCTCGAACTGCCTGACAGAGATTAGTTTTCGGGTTAAGACAAAAATCGCACTCGCGGCATTCGGCCGTATAAAGAGGGATCACATGATCGCCAGGTTTGAGTGTTTTTACGCCGGGCCCAACATCTACAACAACTCCAGCGCCTTCATGGCCTAGAATTGCAGGAAAAGCACCTTCAGGGTCATCACCTGAGAGAGTAAAAGCGTCAGTGTGGCAAACACCTGTTGCTTTTATTTCTACAAGCACCTCTCCGGCCCTTGGACCTTCTAAATCAACCTCAACTATTTCTAAGGGTTTACCTGCGCCAAAAGCAACTGCCGCTCGAGTTTTCATATTTAATCTCCACTGTATTTATGAACGATGTCATTAATAGTTAATCCGCTAACAACAACCTGATAGGTTTTTTTAGACTATCATACTGCGAATTCAGTCAATCAACCATTTCAAATATTGAACCATTTGAACCACTCAAGTCTTGAGGTATCACAAGACTCTCCCCTTCCTGTTCATGCAGCTGATTCACCCAATCCCACAATAACTCAGAGTTTTGACTGTCCACCCAGAAACAGGTAAGACTGATAACTTTCAACGTCCTCTAGCAATCACATTTTTATGCAAATTGCCCTGTTGATCCATCTGAGTGTAAACTCATATCCAATCAACTCGATAAATCTACCAAAATCATTATCTGCCTCAGCCACACTTATGGCGTCTTGCAATACTGCTTTAGACACCTAAGTGGCCTCGTCTAGAGTAACCGCTCCCGAAAACAGGCGATCTGACAATTTGCGATAAAAAAGCATTAAAAAGACTAGCCTTTACTATGGTCGACTCGAGGACTTCATTATCAGATGAGTGTATCCCGCGCATAGGATCGTGTAAAGAATACCTAGAATACCTATTTTGTGACTCTGCTCCAACTGCCATCTGTCTCATAAAGATCGCATGATCAGTGACAGCAAAAAAAACCAAAGGGCTACGCAACAGCATGTCAAAACCAGCGAGGTGCTCACGAACAGCGCCTTTAGCGTATTGATAAGCCTCATTCGAGGTGGCGGTAGTGCCAAAAAAATAGGCATCAAAAGAGTACTTAGTATGCACATGCAATTCGCCAAAAAATGCTTACATCTGCGCGACCATAACATGCCCTGGCATATAGATTTTTGGAGGTAATACAGGGACTGGGGCTAGGGCAGAGTTAACTCTCTCCGGCTCAATAGACTCATTAACACTCTGATTGTGTCTAACTAAGCCCCCGCCACTGCTCTGTTGAGAATCGTCAGAACAGGCCACGAGAATAAAAGTAGTCCGAATGACAAATATATTTTTCGTCTAATAGTCCCCCAATGTTTTTTAATGATTTTTCTTATGGACTAACTACATAGACTCTATATACAGTGGTCGTCAAAATAAACGTAACGGGATAAAAAAATGGCCACTATTATTATTCTTGCCCTTGCTTTAGCGCTTGTTCAAATCTGGATGCTGCCAGCAATTACCAATCTACACAACATCAATTATCTCATTTCCAATCGACAAGGAGAGGTTGAAACTACGGCAATATATAACAGAATATCAAGAGCTGCGACCAATCTACTCGAAAGCCTACCGGCGTTTTTGGCTCTCTGCCTGCTGTCAATGCAGTTAAATATAGATATTACTGAAACTGCTCGTTACTGGCTGTGGTTACGCGTCGGCTTTTTGGTAAGTTATGCCGTTGGGATAATCTATCTACGAACAGTCCTATGGCTAGGCTCTCTTGGATGTCTGCTCGGAATGGCCTTGCAGCTCATGTAACCAAGTAGTGAGATGGCAGATACATAGCAAGTATCAAACTGGCAGGTAAAATAGATAGACAGTCAAAAGAGCTACGAAATTTGCACCAAGAAATGTCTTTTGAGACACTAACCAATTTTCACACTCGGCAATGATTATTTACTCAATAGTGGCTTCCAAAACAGAATGCCAAAAACCAATACTGACAGGACATCCTTTAACTCGCCTCTGCCAACAGCGTTAAGCTTGGCATAGACTAATACTAACTCAATGATATGTAACACAAGCATAATCACTCCTGTCCAGAAAACACCTTGACCGAATGTATCTTCAAAAGGTGTAATAAGATTTATAGCAAATAAAATCCAAAATACGACCATGATGTAGGAAATAATTTGTTGTACATTCTGCATATGCAACATCCTAGTAGATTTTTACGTCTTTGAAGTATGTCAATTATCTGAGAATTGCACAAGCCAACTGACACATTGTACAAAACCCATCATCACCGCAGAAAGCCGACACACTAACTCTTGGGTTTGACAGTGGCTAGACTATTGTTTTAGGCTTCAGAGCAATAATTAAATAGCTAACATACAGAGATTTTAAGAGGATAATTTATGAGTAATATAGTGACATACACCTTCTCCGATGGTGTTGCTACCATCGTGATGGATGACGGTAAGGCGAACGCTCTTTCGCATACCATGTGGGACGAATTGGAAGCTGCATTTGACCGCGCTGAAGAGAGCAAGGCTATTGTTATTCTAAAAGGTCGCGATGGACTTTTCTCCGGTGGCTTTGATCTCAAGGAAATGGCTAAAGGGCCGGATCAAGCGGTCTTGCTGACCAGCAGAGGATCAAAAATGGCTCGAAGAATAATGGCATTTCCAACACCGGTTATTGGTCTTTCCACCGGTCATTGCATCGCAATGGGTGCTTTTTTAATGCTTGCTTGTGACTATAGAATCAGCCCTGACGGAGCGTTTAAAACCGGTCTTAATGAAACACTTATTGGCATGACGATGCATCACTTTGGTATCGAATTAGCGCGTTACAGAATTCCCCTCAACTATTTTAATCGCTGTGTCATTAATGCCGAAATATGGTCTCCACAAAATGCCGTGCAAGCCGGTTTCTATGACCAGCTAGTACCAGTGGATCAACTGGATACAACTGCAAATGCGATTGCAAAAGGATTTTCTCTACTCAACATGACTGCCTTCCAAGGCACCAAGGTGAAATCAAGAGCTGCATTTTTAACGCTGCTAGATGAATGCATAGCCTCAGATATGGTGATCCCAGACAACCTCTAAACATGCTAGGAGGTAGCCTTCTGTGAGGTTACCTTCGCCAAGCATAATTCACGGTGTATCGCCCAACACTATCTATCTCGCGCTCTTGAATCGTTGGTTCCATGAGGCTTTACACGCCATCGAGTACATTAATGGCGCCATAATCAACCAAGGAATCTGAGTGTTAAACATGATGGTCCTGCCGTTGTAGTCAAAAAGAAGTGGATTGAGCCAGGGTCCTCCGGGTGATAGTGGAGCCCAAGAGAGCGGCTTGCCCACGGCTAGCTGGTCATGATACAAAAACATTTCTACAATTAAATTTTGACCAATCAAAATCATCAGCAACAAGCCGAAAATCGACCAATTCCACTGCAGATAAATAGTAGAATCACGCCCAAACATAAACCATAAAAACAACAAGCTTCCACAACAAATGGCGCCTGCATCAGCTAAAGAATTAAATATCCAGTTAACATGTAATGGTAGGAACAGATTCAATGCATCTGCACGCCGCACATCAACATCATCGCCACCTATCAGCCCGTAGTTAAACCAAATTTCCCAACCAAGTGCGCAGATAAAAAACATCTTTATGTAATAACTGAGCACCCATTCAGGCACTAATCTACGCCAATGCAAAAACGGGATAATAAATAAGGGAGCTAAGGCTGATGAATAAACTACAATTACTAGACGAATCTGCTCAAAGGTTAATATATCCAAACTCATTCCCTCTTTTGTGATTGGCTCAGCATACCATCTCGCTGACAAAGGCGTCCTATCAAGTCGTTAGTGACGCCTTTAATCAGACCTCAGATCTGTATTTAACAATAATAATTTCATCGATACCCTAGTTTTAGATGACAATTAGGTCTATATTCTGATGAAACAAGTTATGGTCCAAGGAAGGATTAGAATGGCCGAGTACGCCTTATTTAGCAAAAACGCCAATACATCCGTAGTATTAATAAAAAATATAGAGATTAGTGCAAACAACATTTTTTATTACCACCACGACGCTTTAGATAGATCAATAACTCGTCTGGTAAGTGAGTTAGAGTGTGAAGACACCCTTTATATCGATTCGGTAGCCGCGTTTGGCCAGCAACCAAAAAATATAATTGATGTCGTCACCAAATTGAAAGCCAATAACGTAATTACTCGACTCTATTTAAAATCAGCGACAAAACAAGAAAGTGCCTGTATTGACTATAGTGAAATAATTATCGATGCCGTTAGCATGACCATCGATCAAAAAGCTTTGCATCAATCGATATTAGAACAACAGCCAAGAAAATCATCGGCAGCGACATTGTCAGAAGAAGAAATAAGCGCTTTACTAACATTAACATCATCCACTGAGTACCCAGATCTGACAAAATGACCGAAAAAAATATATTACTCTCCTTCGGTAAACAAATTCGTCGTTATACCGCTAATGAAAATGTTTTAGGGAACCTGCTTCTAGTCTTCTCATTAGTGTTCTTTGCAACAGTTTGGCACCCTTAAACATGGCCATATCGCTGTATTATCTTGGCTATAATGTCGCTATAAACTGCGAGCGTTCTGAAAACATATGGCTATAAATGGTACACTGATTAACGGAGGAAATTAGACAGTTTATAGCTGTCAGAGCATGTTAGTGCGTATTTTTACAGTCCCTTTTTTACGTTTTTGCACTCATTACAACATGTCTTCCGCGCTATTTTGTAGAAACTCCTTAGCATCACTTCAAACTGTGTAGCAACGTAATCAACACTGTTATTGCTTAACTACCAAGTTATCTAAATATTCTTCAATCTGCTCGGTTGTCCTAGTAGCACCAGGTGCAACAACACCATCAACCAGTATTTGACCCTCGAGACCAAAAAGATAGCGTAATATCAATATTCCATCGGTAAGTGCGTCAATGGTGCCGTCGCCATCAATATCAGTTTCGTCAATGACAGACGCAATTTGTTGAGAAATTTCGCTAACCGATTGATAGTATGCGTCCGGCGCCACTGCATTCAAGATCAGGGGATTCCCTTCTATACCAAACATACTCCTAAGCAGCAGTAATCCGTCCGTCAGAGCATCGAACTGACCATTGACATCAATATCTAAGATTCCTGCAGGCTCATTAGTCGCGGTCATTGCCTGAATAGCTTGAAAACAGTCTATGCGGGGGAACTGTCTATTCATAGCATCATCGACGAAAACGGATGTCTTTTTTTTCAGTAATGATTCAATTCTATTTGGCATTGAACTAGGATCTTTCTCCAACATTAAAGCTGCGCAAGCCGCAACCATAGGGGTGGCCATAGAGGTGCCTGAGTAGGTTATCGTTCCCCCTCCATTACGCAGAGACCTAATAGGACTTCCTGGCGCTAGCATATCCAGTGAAACACTGGTGTTACTAAAGCAGGTCATTTCATCCGCCGTAGGACTAACATCTGTGCAACTACCAAAATAACTAGAGGGATTAGCGTCCCAAACAGCTCCCACTGCAATGGCATTTGCAATACACGCCGGTGCTGCTATGGCATTTTCAGACGCATTGTTCATACTGGCCACAAAACTTAGGGTACCTCGGTTACGAAGTGTATTAATCGCAGAACTAAAAGCCGCAGTATAGGCATAGTCTGTATCACAATCGGAGGGAAATAAATCTCTGGTTCCCAAGCTCATATTGACTATATTTACAGAGAGAAGCTCGTTAATTATATAGTCCAAACCGGCAAGGATTATGGACGCAGAGCTGTAGCTATTATCAGCGTCAAGAACTTTAACTGCGTGAATACCCACTCCCGGAGCTATACCACTTTCAGAGTCAATTCCCAGAGAAGCTATTATTCCAGTGACGTGAGTACCATGACCGTTATCATCCTCTGCATTGTCACCCCCATTAGGGCAAACATCGGCGAAACATTTTTGACTTAAAAGTACACTCTGCAGATCTTGATGGTCTACATCAATACCAGTGTCCAGAACTGCTACTTCAATACCAGTACCGGTCAGACCATAGATACGCCTGACCTTATCTACAGAAATTTGAGGAATTGCCTCAGCAAGACCGCCACTACCCCCTACATCCAGACCTACTTTAACCACTCTATTGTCTTGAACTAAGTTCGACAAACCCTGTATCGAGACAGTTGCAGCTAAAGCATTGATGGATTGAAATTGCCGCCTGAGATAAAATCCTCCACCGGCAACCTGTCTTTGTAAAATTTCATTTGCACGTCTTGTATTGACTTGATTTAACTCAACTAATGATCTTTCATGTCGCGCAATACTAGAATCTGCGTCAAAGACAATCAACACATCAAAAGCGACCTGATCAAGATTTAGTCGTTGAGATTTCACTTTTTCCATCAACGGTAGATCAATTTTACCGCTATGGACTAGCAGAGTAAGCGGTTGATCCTGAGCACTATTATTAATGCAGAACAATACAAGAATTAGACCGATTAATTGCTTCAATTTTCACCTTAAATTACTGATCATTAAAAAAGGCCATTATTAGTGGCCAGGACTGATCAAGATTATAGACGTGCCCCATGTCGGCTCCTCTGCAATCAAGAATTCCAGGGAATCGATTTCCACCCTCACAATAATTCCAACTACGACATTCTAAGTTAGAAGCAATGTCTTGTTTTACCCGCTCTGATGGGCTTGAGATATCACAACCCAAAGCATTACCCCAACTCTCTGCTATCGCAGTAGCGCCAGTATAAAAAAACGTTTCGCCATTAGCTGTAGTGGTAAACGATTTATTACTCCAATTTCCCGGCGGAACTGTATTGTCCTTCATCCCAGTAATTGAAATAACCGGAAGACCATTAGCCTTCATCGGCCCTGCCAAATAACCTCGATGGGGTAAGCCTATTATTGTGGCAATAGCATGGAATGTATCAGCCGTTCGCTCATCTCTACCCAAATCCCATATAAACATGCCACCGTTTGAGCCTCCGACAGCAAAAATACGTCCACTGTCTATACAGAGGTTCTGCTCCGCCTGTGCTACTAGGTTCGCCACAAAGCCGATATCATCATCAAGGCATTGGGTCCAAGAACAGCTATTGCTAGCTGCACTCTTACAAGAGGGATAGGTATAATCTGGCGTCGTATTGATATCACAAATTTTATCTGAATCGTTTGCCACTTCACTATTAACACCATCACCATCTAAGCCGGATATAGACCCACTAAAAGACCACGATGAAGGGGAAGATCCAGGCTCTTCAGCACCAAGACCTAAGGGGGCAAGCATGACATAATTATGCTGATCGAGCTGATCTCGAACAATTTGACTAGAGAGAAATTCATTCTCATCACCACCCCAACCATGAAAGCCAAGCAAGAGGGAGGATGGGTTAGCACTACTATAGTTTGCTGGCAAATAGATTCTAAACTGGCGCTCAACGCCATTAAAAGTCATTGATGTCGTGCCAGAACCCCAACCGCCTTGCTGGCAATAACCTGCATCCGAACCGGAATCATCATTCTGCTGGATTTGTTTTTTATCACTTAAGGACCCACTGCCGCCGCAGCTTACCAGAAACAGTCCCATCGTAATAAGCAATGCTTTCATCTGCCTGTTCTCTGGATATTATAAGTTGATCATAGCGAGATGGAGCAGACTGTCAATTATAAATCAGAGTTGATAGTTTTTTAGGTGATAAAAAAAACCCTGCAAAAACAGGGATTTTTATTTATATGGCGGAGAAAGAGGGATTCGAACCCTCGATACGCGATTAACGTATACACCCTTAGCAGGGGCGCGCCTTCAGCCACTCGGCCACTTCTCCGTTTTAACTCTGTCAGACCAACCTAATTCTATCGTTATCAAACCTTTGGACTAACTCAGCGGCCGCATAATATCACACTGAACGAGAAATCAAACAGCCGAATGATTATTTTCTGAAGATTTACCTGAACCTACCTCATTTTGTATACGCTGATATATCTCTTCTCGGTGAACAGCCACATCTTTGGGAGCGTTAACGCCAATTCTGACTTGATTCCCGCGAACACCCAGAACGGTAACGGTGACTTCATCACCAATTACGAGGGTCTCTCCTACTTTTCTTGTTAGAATTAACATAGTATTCTCCTTATAGTGCCAAACTGCTATTATAACTAGTTGGCTTATTACACTATTTTTATCAGTATCCCCAGCACACAATTGACTACCGAGGGGTCATTAAATATATCAAACTTATTCTACGGTAAGTCAATATGAAATCTTCAGCCCTTATCTATTCCAAAGACACTTTTTCATCTGACATGTTAAACGCAGCATGCAATGATCGAACCGCTAACTCAAGATACTTTTCATCTATTACCACCGTAATTTTGATCTCTGAGGTGGTAATAAGTTGGATGTTTATACCCTCATCAGAAAGGGCCTCAAACATAATTGCAGCAACACCCGCATGAGACCTCATGCCAACACCAACAATAGAAACCTTAGCAATATATTTATCAGAGTCAACCTCTAAAGCACCCAAGTCTACTGCTATCTGTCGGAGTAAGGTTTCAGCCTGCTTAAGATCAGTTTTACTTACTGTAAACGTAATCGACGCTGAGTTGTCTTTAGCAACATTTTGCACAATTACGTCAATTTCAATATTGGCTTCGCTAATAGCACCAAGGACTTTGTAAGCGACACCTGGTTGATCAGGTATACCTCTGATGGTTAGCTTAGCCTCGTCTTTATTGAACGCGATACCAGATATTAAAGGCTTTTCCATGCTGTCGTTTTCCTCAAGCGAAATCAGTGTTCCCGGGCCTTCCTCAAAACTTGACAAGACTCTGAGGGGTACATTGTATTTTCCGGCAAACTCAACAGATCGAATTTGCAAAATTTTCGAACCTTGGCTTGCCATTTCTAACATTTCTTCAAAAGTAATTTTGTCCAACCGCCTAGCATCATTCACCACCCTAGGATCTGTGGTGTATACGCCATCGACATCCGTGTAGATTTGACACTCATCAGCGTTTAATGACGCTGCAAGAGCCACGGCGGTAGTATCAGAACCCCCACGTCCCAGGGTTGTAATATTATCCTCAAAGTCAACACCTTGAAAACCGGCGACTACTACCACCCTTTTACAAGCTAAATCAGCGTGAATTCGCGTTCCATCTATCTCTTGAATACGGGCTTTACTATAAGAGTTATCGGTTAAAATTGGAACCTGTCTACCAGTATAGGAAACCGCAGAAATACCGCGCTTGTGCAATGCAATACACAATAACGCCATTGTTACCTGCTCTCCAGTACTCAGTAACACGTCTTTTTCACGAAGATCTGCTTGATCACTGATATCCGCCGCAAGACCTAGCAGACGGTTAGTCTCTCCGCTCATAGCAGAGACCACAACTACCAGCTGATCACCATCAGCATGACCTTTGGCAACGCGCTCAGCCACCGCTTCAATGCGCTCAACTGAACCGACTGAGGTGCCTCCATATTTTTGAACTATCAAACTCATTAGTACTGACCGGGGTGAAAAAGTGGATTAAACAGCAATCTTTATTAAAAGTTAAGCAATTTCAAATTACTAAACGAGATTTCCCTCGATCCAGCTATAAACTGATGCTAACGCAGCTGGAAGCTCTGTCAAATTTGGTGTGGCACCTTGTGCCATATCAGGCCGACCACCACCCTTACCACCAATTTTCGAGGTAACGTGCTGCAATACATCTCCTGCCTTAATTGTATCTGTCAGATCTTTAGTTACACCAGCCAGCAGAGCAGCCTTATCACCGTCCACTGCTGCAAGTAAAAATACGCCTGATTGAATTTTTGATCTAACCTGATCACCCACGCCACGCAGACTTTTTGCATCAGCACCTTCTACTATTGTCGCCAAGACTGAAATTCCTTTGATGTCTCTTGCTGCTGCCATCAGATCACTACCCGCAGCGTTAGCTACCCTAGCTTTTAGCTTTTCGATATCTTTTAGTAGACGACGATTTTCCTCCACTATACCCTGAACTTTTTCATCAACTCCAACACGATTAGCTCTTACAATCGATGCTATATTAGCCACAGAATCTTGCTGTTGATCGCAAAAGGTAACAGCCTTCATTCCGGTAACACTCTCAATTCGTCTAACACCTGCAGCAACGCTTGACTCAGCTGAGACCTTTACCAACCCAATATCTCCGGTGCGCTTAACATGGGTGCCACCACATAATTCAACAGAAAACTCACCACCAATACTCACGACTCTGACACGGTCGCCATACTTTTCACCAAATAGTGCCATAGCCCCCTTTTCTTTGGCCTGCTCCATACTCATAACTTCAGTAGTAACCTCGATATTTTTGAGCACCTGCTGGTTGACAATATGTTCAATTTTCCTGATATCTTCACCGCTAACCGCATCACTATGAGAGAAATCAAATCTCAGTCGATCACCATTAACTAATGATCCTTTCTGATGAACATGTTCACCAAGAACTTGTCTTAGCGCCTCATGCAAAAGGTGAGTAGCTGAATGATTTAATGTAGTTGCATGTCGCTGTGTACTATCAACACGGCCATCAACCTGATTACCAACACCAAAGGTTCCACCTACCACTTTGCCAATGTGCACATGGTGATCACCTACTTTACGACAATCACTCACCAAAAGAGTTGCAGAACCGTTGACAATTACACCAATATCGCCGACTTGGCCACCAGACTCAGCATAAAAAACGGTCTTATCCAAAATCATTGCTATCTGGTCGCCATTACCAACGCTATTAACGGCATTACCATCCCGGTATAAACCAACAATATTACTTAGCAACTCTAAATCGGAATAACCACAAAACTCAGTAGCACCGTCAAGTCTAATGCTGTCAGTATAGTCAAGGCTAAATCGGCTAGATGCTCGTGCTCTGGTGCGCTGCTCTTCCATACAAGCCTCGTAGCCAGCCATATCCAGAGAAAAGCCTCTCTCTCGGGCTATATCATTGGTCAAATCCACTGGAAAACCGAAGGTATCATACAGTTGGAAAATTAACAAACCCGGTAGCTCTTTACTGGTTAGCTCTTCCAACGCTGACTCGAGCACGCCCATACCTTTGTCCAATGTTCTAGCAAACTGTTGTTCTTCTTTCTTTATCACATCACTGATGTGCTGACTCGTAGTGATTAACTCGGGATACGCCTCGCCCATCACCTCTCCTAGCGGTTTGACCAACCGATAAAAAAAGCTACCCTGAGCTCCTAGTTTGTGGCCGTGCCTGAGGGCCCGACGAATTATTCGCCGCAACACATACCCTCGTCCTTCGTTAGAGGGCTCTACACCATCAACCACTAAAAAGGCGCAAGATCTAATATGATCAGCAATCACTTTCAAGGAATTATCTTTTAGGTCGTCAGTCTTAATAATGTTGGATGCAGCTTTTATCAGATGCTGAAATAAGTCGATATCATAATTGTTATGGACGCCTTGCATAACCGCTGCAATACGTTCTAATCCCATGCCTGTGTCAATTGAGGGCTTCGGCAACGCATTCATGTTACCGGCAGTATCTCGTTCGAACTGCATAAAAACTAAATTCCAAATCTCAATGTAGCGGTCCAAATCGTCATCAGGACTTCCGGGAGGACCTCCTGCTATATGTTCACCATGATCCCAAAATATCTCTGTACAAGGTCCACATGGGCCGGTATCACCCATTTGCCAAAAATTATCCTCATCCAACCTTGACAATCGTTTCGGATCAACTCCGATTTCGTTAATCCAAATATCTGCAGCTTCATCATCACTAATATGAACAGTCACCCAAAGACGATCTTTTGGTAGCCCTAAAACACTGGTCAAGAACTCCCACGCAAAGCCTATGGCATCACGCTTAAAATAGTCGCCAAAACTAAAGTTGCCCAACATCTCAAAAAAAGTATGGTGCCGAGCCGTATACCCCACATTTTCCAAATCATTATGCTTTCCGCCCGCTCTTACACAACGCTGAGAGGACACAGCACGCTGGTAATCCCGCTTATCAGCGCCTAAAAAGACATCCTTAAATTGGACCATTCCAGCATTGGTAAAGAGTAAAGTCGGGTCATTACCCGGCACTAAACTGCTGCTTGAAATAGCCTGATGATCTTTTTCGGAAAAATAAGTTAAAAATGCATCACGTATGTCTGCGCTTTTCATCATTTTGTTGTTATCACTCTAAAGTCTAGATTAGTTAAACTGGGTACTTGAAGTATTAATCGGACATATCCGCTTCGCTAAGCTTTAATCCGCCATCTGCAGTCGCTAAAACATGCAAGTGTAAATGAAATACTGTCTGACCAGCATCAGCACCGTTATTTACCACTAACCGGAAAGCATCACCAACACCGACTTGTCGAGCAACACGCCCCGCAACCAACATCAAATGACCCAATAAAGCTTGATCTGCGGCATCAGCATCAACTAACCGTGCCATTGGCTGCTTTGGAATCACCAACATATGCACAGGCGCTTGGGGTGCTATATCATTGATCACTATACAAATATCATCTTCAAAAACAATATCCGCTGAAATGTCTCGATTAATGATATGGGTGAACAGACTTACATTTTGATCAGTCATTAACTAACCCTTTATTGGTCATGCACAAGTAATATTAAAGCTTTTCATCTACTGATAAAATTCGCGCTTGAGATTCCAACATCACTGGAATACCCTCTTTTATGGGGTACGCCAATCCACTGGCCTTACACACCAGTTCTTGATTAGTTTTTCTGTATTCCAAAGGCCCCTTGCTTACTGGGCAAACCAGAATACTCAAAAGTTCTTTATCCACACATGTATCCCTTTATCTGAGGAGGCATTGTACTTAACCTAATAGAAAACTGCTATTAAAGCGTTTATTTTAGTAACATTATGGCAATTTTAGCTACGCTCTTTCTGGAGACCATCGGGTTAGTTACTCTGGTAACACCTGTAACACTAGTTGTGGATCGATACGTACCGATTTCCAATTCATTCTCCAGTCAAGATGCGGCCCTGTGGCTCGACCCGTCGCACCAATCTTTGCTATTGGCTCGCCGCTCTGAACAGAGTCCCCTTTAGCCACTAAAATCTCGCTAAGATGGAGAAAGGATGAACTCAACCCATGTCCATGATCAATGATTAAGGTACCACCAGAATAAAACAAATCAATCTCCGCTAGCACTACAACGCCCCCGGACGGGGCTATTACCAAGGCACCCTCCGGGCCAGCGTAATCCACTCCATAATGGGGACTTTTAGGAACACCATTGTAGACTCTTTGACTTCCATACACCCCGGTAATAGGACCTTCAGCTGGACGCCGAAAACCTGATAAAAACGGAGAATGTTGCGTAGACAGCTGTCGCGATGATCTAACCAATGCCGCTTCTTCACGAATTCTAACCAAGTCTTCAACATTAGGGGTTACCGTTCTTTGCGGCACTCCAACAATTTTTTGAACATCATATTGTCGAGCGGTAACAAAAAATTCATGCTCAACTTTATCAAGATTCTTATCGATGACCGACAGTTTCAACGTCTCCGCAGCATCCCGGCCTAATCCAACAATAAATTGTCCCTCTTTTGTCAAGGCAAGCGTTTCGCCCTGATAGAGCACCGATGAGGACGGACTTATTTGCCCCAAAACCAGGCCACCTTGAATGAACTCACCTTCAATATTAAGCACACTTGCCGAGCAGTAATGTGATAAAAACGAGCTGAGCAACAGGCACAGTGATACTAAGAGCCGCACGCCATGAATAATTTTCACCAGTTACCTCTAGCTATCCGCCGACATCTCAGCCTCTGAGCTCTTATCAATTGCATCAGTTTCGTTGGTTTCCACTGGAGGGATAAAAGGCTCCAATGAGCCAACAGCACAGATCATACCGCGATCAATCACCTCGAAACGATCAAACCGCGCACACAGTTGATTTCCTCTTACCTGAGTGATGTAGCCATGTCTTTTAATACCACGGCACTCTTTGCGCATGGTTAAAAGTATTTTCTTTTTCCCCATCATATCAATGATCGCAGTCTGGTCATCAACAAAACGGATATTCCTAATACGCGACCTAGAAATACAATCATTACGGATCCCCCAATCGGCTGGGTCAAGCGCCACAAACTCATCAGACGAGTCCAAAACCGGATCAGGCAATACTTGTTGATTATCCACTTCAGTGGCAAAGGTGATTGCTGCCAATGACAGCGTTGCCATCCAAACCACTATAAACAAAACTGATTTCATTTTAAGCACCTCCAATCCATAATTCGACAATAGGTATAATGTCACTTTAACTACAGCAGTCATAGCCCTAACATGACTGATTTGTTGTTTTTTTAAAGCACAAATAGCACACATATCACAACAGATTAGTCATCCAAATAAAAAATCAGGCGAATTAATATAATTGTGCATAACTTATGGTCATCGTCGACCACTGTCAGTATTATTGACATTTAACGAGCTGACTTCTCAACCACTAGGCCTTGGGCTTCAATAATGAACAAGCAATATTTCAATCCACCTAGATTTCTTAGAAATCCTCATATTCAGAGTATCATGAATAGCGTTGGGCCGAGAAAAGTCAGTGCAAAAAGAATCGCTAAACGGTTAAAGTCACAACAGATATTAATCACAACTGATCAAGGCGTAAGACTCACCGCAGAATTTGATCTGGCAAACGGACAGCCCATTTCGCATAACGCATCATCCAAGACAGATGATAACCAAAATCCACTTGTGATTCTCATTCATGGCTGGGAGGGGTCAAGCCAGTCTGCTTATCAGGTAACTACAGCTAATCACTTACTGAATAATGGTTTTGATGTGTTAAGACTTAATCTTAGAGATCACGGCGACAGTCACCACCTAAATAAGGCTGTGTTTAACTCTACGCTGATAGAAGAAGTAGGCGATGCCATTAAGGTTTTCACTAAAGACCGCAAATATCCAAAAACGTTTTTAGCCGGGTTTTCACTGGGAGGCAACTTTACCCTTCGCATCACTGCTGACAGAGCTAAAGAGCTGGGCATTGTAGCTGCTGTAGCTGTATGCCCACCCATAGATCCCAATAGTGCTATGACTACAATGAATAATACTTTGTTTATTTATGAAAAGTATTTTTTCCGTCGCTGGACCGCATCTCTGAAAAAGAAACTCACTCACTTTCCTGAGTTGAACTTTGGTCCGGACATGAAAAACCTAAAGACGCTAGAGGATATAAATAGAACCTTTATTCCTAAATTTACACCATTTTCTGATGCCAAAAGCTATTTTTCAGCGTATGGGCTAATCGAAAATAGACTGGAAACGCTGGCTGTTCCCGCTCATCTTATAGCATCAGAGGACGATCCTATTTTACCCATAGAGGATCTTGATAAAATCAAGCCCTGTAAAAACCTGATTATTAATCGCCAAAAACATGGCGGCCATTGCGGATTTATACTCAACGCTAAGGGAGAAAGTTGGATTTCGCAAGCACTCGTTGAGACCTTTAACGGATATATCAATTAGCTAGAAGTTGCTACAAAATAACAGCTACTCGGATCAATGTGCCCTGGTCAGCAGCCAGTTTATAATAGCAGTACATTGGTGGGGCTCTTTGGGGCATACCAGCATCCTAGTAATATAGTTCTGCAAATCAATGCCTAAACCGGAGGCGCTGCACAGTTTAATGCTAGTAACAACCAGCGGCTTGTTAAAGAAACCCTTTGCATTTATATTGAAAATTTTCTTTAATATGTCACTCGACATTCAAAGCAAAATTTATCTGGTCGAACGTGAATCCGCGATAGTGTAAAAAACGCATCCTTTTAGACTTAGCTTTTTGATCAACCGCTTCAATCTCTCCGTATTTTCGAAAAGCCACATCACGCGCAAGCTCAAACCAATCTACATCTTGCTCTTTAATAATGTGGTCGAACATAAACAGATCAATACCTTTGTTTTTTATTTCCATTCGGATACGCCTAAGGCCCTGCCCGCGCATTACTCGAGACCGAACGAATGCACCGACATATCGCTCATCACTTTGTAGCCCATCGGTTATTAATCGATCTATTACATCAGGAATCTGTGAATGATGGTCAAACTTTTTATTTAATTTTTGCTGTAACTCACCACGCGAGAATTCTCGTCCAGTGAGTAGATCCATAGCATGACCTCTGATTTTCGCCGCGGAAACAATACTGCTATCGCTCATATGAATTACCTTTTTGACTGATCAATTATAGAAAAAGCGCCCAATGGACGCTTATAAATCGAATCAAACCTGAGAGCAATGCAACTTAGTCAGCCTTATTACCACTTTTCTCACTCTTTTGCGGATCTTCAGCTGACAACTCTTTTGCTCTAATTTTTTGCTCTATTTCAGCAGCTATCTCTGGATTCTCAGTCAGGTATATACCAACATTAGCTTTGCCTTGACCTATTTTATTTCCTTTATAGGCGTACCAAGCGCCAGATTTGTCAACAAGTCCATGTTTGACTCCTAAGTCAACTAGCTCACCGTTACGGTTTATACCCCTTCCATATAGTATTTGAAATTCAGTTTGCTTAAAGGGTGGAGCAACCTTATTTTTAACCACTTTGACTCGAGTTTCATTACCGACAATTTCATCCCCATCTTTAACTGCCCCAATTCGTCTGATGTCCAAACGTACCGATGAATAAAACTTTAATGCATTACCACCGGTTGTGGTCTCTGGGTTACCAAACATGACGCCAATCTTCATGCGGATTTGATTGATAAAAATAACCAGGCAATTGGCGGTTTTAATATTACCAGTGAGTTTACGCAAAGCTTGTGACATTAGACGAGCCTGCAGTCCCACGTGATGGTCGCCCATCTCACCCTCGATCTCAGCCCGCGGTGTCAACGCAGCAACCGAGTCAACCACCAAAACATCGCAAGCACCAGAGCGAACCAACATATCTGTAACTTCAAGGGCCTGTTCTCCAGTGTCGGGTTGAGACACAATAAGATCATCTATTACCACCCCAAGCTTTTCCGCATACACGGGATCAAGGGCATGCTCCGCATCAATAAAAGCGCAGGTACCCCCAGCTTTTTGCGCTTCCGCAATAACCTGTAAGGTAAGGGTCGTTTTACCCGAGGATTCTGGACCATAAATTTCAACTACACGCCCTTTAGGAAGTCCGCCAATACCGAGCGCTATGTCTAAACCAAGGGATCCAGTGGAGATAGCAGGAACAGATTGCCGAGCGTTATCACCCATTCGCATCACTGTACCCTTGCCAAATTGGCGTTCAATTTGACCTAAAGCGGCTTCTAAAGCCTTTGTTTTATTGGCGTCCATTATTTACTCCTCGCTATCTGTAGGGCCATCTGGTGTTAATAACCATTAGCTTTCTATTTACTGTATGGGTGTACAGTAGTGCATTCTTCAATGTGATGCAACATTTCTTGCAGAGAAATTTCTATTGATTGCGCCCTAACCATAGCTCGATCTCCTGTTAACAAGTGCTTTTTAGTCTTAACACCCTGTGGACCTAACCACGCAAACCAGACTGTCCCTATAGGCTTACCCGCACTACCACCGGTAGGTCCTGCAATGCCACTAATAGCGACCGCGAAATCTGCCTTGGCAGTCCGTGCAGCTCCTTCTACCATAGCTATGACAACCTCTTCACATACCGCACCGCGACTCGCTAAAAGATCCCCAGACACACCAAGGATTTGGTGTTTTGAATGGTTAGCATAGGTGATAAAACCAGTATGAAACCATTTTGAACTACCGGCAACATCAGTGATAGCACTAGCCACGCCACCGCCCGTACACGACTCGGCCGTTGTGACTGTTGCATTACGAGCTACAAGTAGGGTACCAAGACGCTCAGATAAATTCATAATTTTAATAGTCATTACATAGGTTTCGCTTCTGTTGAGAGAAAAAAGACTGGTCCAGTGACCTTGCAGACACACATAGTTTCGGTGAGTAGCCTAACGAGTTCTGCACGCAATCCGACACACTATAGATTTAATATAACAACTAATAGCCACTGAAATTCCATATTAATATTAGTATCAAACGGCTAAGATCTACTCGCATGATACAGAGAACTAAGAAACACTACTGTCTGTTACATGACACTAATACTTCCAAACTCAACCCGAAGAGCTTCATTAATATCTTGCTGTTTTCTCCTGATGTCAATATCCCTACAAGCCGATTCATTCCATTGGTTAAACGCAACAATATCAGGATCTCCAACATTGACAAGTGACTCCCAAACAATCAAGCATTTCTCAAGATCGGAGGGAATGGTGTCAATGCTGATAGAATCAAGCAAGCTTTGAAGAGAATAAAGCTCGGTGTCCATCTTCAACAATTCGTCCTTGTCCAAGTGCAGGTAAGCAGGATTCTGTGTGGTAAATCGAGTCCAAGTTAAAGGCAAGACTACATCAGGATCGCCATTGCGAGCAAAACTACCCCATGCATTCATCATAGTCCGCTCCATTTGCTCGCGTTCAGAACCCTCAGGATACATATACGATGCTATAGGTCCGTACTTGTAGTCTCCAGTTACAAACGCTATGTCCGTGCCGTGAGCAGCACCAAGAATATTCGGGAAATCAGCAAATATTGAGCTTTTTTGATGATCCCAATCAAACCGGTATGCATACAAGTCTGAATATCCAGCCTCCTCAAGTGCCTGAAGAGGTTGATCCACGCCGCGCAACTTCCATGCGTGAGAGCGAATTCGAACCCAAAGATCAAAAAGAGCTTGGTTTTTCACCGTTATTATTGGTGGCAATAGCTTGGTAAATCGATAATTAGTATCCATAAAATAGCGATGTAGTCCGTGCCAAAGAGCCACCTCATCTTTGGTCGCACCAGCCATCACTGGTATATTTTTAGCATACTCCTCATCACCAAGGGCGCCTATGAGTCCCGACGCAGGAATAACGATGCCATCGCGCATGGTGAGAGGAATAGTTCCTAGACCTTCCTTTTTATCGTAAAAGCCGACAAGAGCACGGGCATCCAATTGTTTTAAGTCAGCTCGCAATGACTCAGCTTCATCTCCAATCAGACCAGCACCTTTGAGCGCTGTAATAATTTGCCAAGAACCTCTATCGATAAGAGGATTATTACCATCCTTATTGTAACCGTCCTCTAAAGAGTCACTAGTGGTATAGCCCGATTGCGAAATAGCTTTGTGAAAGAGCCCTTCGGCCAGGGGCGAAGCCATTAAAGCAAACACATTATGCGCTCCCGCGGACTCCCCAAAAATAGTGACATTGGAGGGATCACCGCCAAACTGGCTAATATTATTCCGGACCCACTTTAGTGATTCAATAATATCTAAGGTTCCGAAATTGGCCGCTTTGTCTAGTCCCGTCTGGCCGCCCTGAATAGCCGGATGAGCAAACCATCCTAGAGCCCCGAGCCGGTAGTTGGTAGTTACAACTACTACTTTCTGAGTATCTGCCAACTTACTATAGTCATAGTAGTCTTTCAGGCCAGATGTGTTACCTCCACCGTGTATCCAAAACATCACTGGATATTGCGTGGTCAAATAATCTTTAGGAGCTTTAATATCTAAGTATAAACAATCTTCAGTACCGACAATTCCCTCCCCGGGAGCACCGGCAAAGTCACTGGCCTTTTGAACACAACTGGTGTCTTGTCTGGGCTGAATGATGCGATTAGGCGCATCAAAAGGTCGCGGTGAACGCCACCGCAAATCCCCCGTTGGAGGCTGTGCAAATGGAATATCCTCCCAAGTAACCACGTTATTCACCAGGGCGCTAACTTGACCACCAACAACGCCACTAGAGGTCTCAACTCTTAGAGCATTATTGGACTCAATATAATTAGTTAGCAAATCAAAATCCGCACAGGCTGCGGTTAAGCTTATAAAAATCACCAAGACCCAACGCATCATTAGCACCCCTTTTTATCGTTATTATGGCTATCTAGGAATCTCATTGGTACTGCTAGTTTTACGCGCTCTGACGATTGTCCGATCACACGCATAGTTCACCAGACTATAAAATCTTAATCAATCATTTAATTATCTAAAAACTTACCTTAATAAGAGCAATCACAGCTCATCAAGCAACCATAACTTGGGCATTTATAGGTCGTTTTTAGAACACTATATATCGCAATAAAACAACTCGAAGAAAAAATAATATTTTGATTTACTCAACGGATATTTTGGTATTAGAATTCAAAAAAATTTGGCGTTACAGAAGGGTATTAGTCATGACAGATAATAAGGCTCCCACCATTTCATTTGGTGCTCGGGTAAGAAAATCTCCGTTCTTTGATTCGACACGCGAAGATGGAGCAAAATCGTTTTCTGTTTACAACCACATGTACATGCCTACTTCATATGCAGGCACCGAAGCAGAATACACTAGTTTGGTCAACGATGTGACTATGTGGGATGTATCGGTAGAACGTCAAATAGAAATTAATGGACCTGATGCCTACGAGTTCATTCGCCTGTTAACACCCAGAAATTTAGAAAAATGTGCCATAGGTCATTGTCTATACATTATCCTAACCGACCATAAAGGCGGTATCATTAACGATGCGGTTCTATTAAGACTCAAACCAGACCAATTTTGGATCTCGCCGGGAGATGGTGACGTTTTGCTTTGGATTCAGGGTGTCGCGATAAATGCTGGTCTTGACGTCAACATTTTCGAACCTGACGTATCTCCGTTACAAATTGGAGGTCCAAAAGCACCGGATTTAATAGACGCGCTATTTACGGGAGAACACAATGATCTGCGATTCTATCGGGCTCGAGAGACGTCTTTAAATGGTATACCGTTAGTCATTGGTCGCACTGGCTGGAGCGGCGAGATAAGTTACGAACTATACCTACGCGATGGTAAACGGGGCAATGAGTTATGGGCCTTAGTTCGAGCAGCTGGACAACAATTTAATATCGCACCAGCAGCACCCAACACTATCCGCAGTATTGAAGGAGGCCTGCTATCCTACGTGTCTGATATTAGTCGAGATGACTCGCCTTACACTATTGGTCTAGATCGTTTAGTGGATGTTGATCAAGACGTGGACTTTATCGGTAAAGAAGCCTTAAAAAAGATAAAGCAAGATGGTCCTGCACGGAAATTAATCGGCATTGAAATTGACGGCGCTCCTATCACCGCAGCACCAGAGCATCTCTGGCCAATTATCAAAGACGAGCAAGAAATTGGTTATGTCTCACGCTGTATCTATTCACCGCGGTTAGGCAAAAACATTGGCTTTGCGAATGTACCGGCTCATTTATCTGCTCTACACACCCTATTGATTGTGCGATCTCCTAGCGCAGACTTAGCGGCAATTGCCTGTGATTTCCCTTGGATACCCGCAGAAAGAATCAAACGTTAATCAGCAGGATCATCAATAGCGGCATCTGCTGAAAATTGTAGTGCCGCTAACCTCGCATACATGGCATTGGTAGTTAACAGCTCGCGATGACTACCTGCAGCAACCTGCCGCCCGCTATCCATTACAACAATTTGATCGGCATGTAAAATAGTGGCTAAGCGATGGGCAATAATGATGGTGGTTCTGCCTCTCATGAGCTTATCCAAGGCCCACTGAACTTTTTGCTCGCTTTCAGCGTCAAGAGCGCTAGTAGCCTCGTCCAATAGCAGTATTCTAGGATTTTTAAGCAACGCTCTCGCAATAGCGATGCGTTGACGTTGGCCGCCAGACAAACGTACACCCTGCTCACCCAAGTTGCTTTTATAGCCCTCTGGTAAACGACAAATAAAGTCATCGGCATGGGCAGCTTTAGCTGCCGCAATGACCTCTTCATCATTCGCATCTGAACGGCCATAGCGAATGTTATACATAACATCACCAGTAAATAAGGTGGGCTGCTGCTCAACCACACCAATTTGCCGGCGCAAATGCATTAAATCAAGTGTTTTGATATCGTGATTACCAAACGTAAGTAATCCTAACTGAGGATCATAAAATCGTTGGATCAATGAGAAAAGCGTCGATTTACCAGCGCCAGAAGGCCCCACCAAAGCAACAACCTTGCCTTCAGGAATAGCTAATGAGAATTCATCTAAAGCTCGCTCATCTGGACGAGAAGGATAACTGAAGCTGACATTTTTGAAGGTTAAAACGGCAGGTAAATCCTGGACTTTTGTCATGATCGGGCTGTGGGTGACAATCTCCTTGGGGGCATAAAGTAGCTCCATTAAGCGCTCTGTTGCACCAGCAGCACGCTGTACTTCACCGTAGACTTCGGATAAGGACGCAACCCCCAAGGCCAGCAGCGTCGCATAGAAAATAAAAGCGCCAAGATCACCCCCAGTCATTTCTCCAGCGATCACATCTCTACCTCCAAACCAAAGCATCGCACTTAGTGCCCCAAAGATTGCCAAAATAACAATGGCAGTTAATACAGCACGCTGTGCAATTCGTTTTTTTGCCACATCAAATGCGCGCTCAACCTCATCACCAAAAGCTCTTTTTTCCAAGCCCTCCTGCGTAAAGCTTTGCACCGTTTTAATATGTTGAATGACTTCACCGGCATAACTGCCGACGCTGGCCACTGAATCTTGGCTTTGGCGAGATAAATTACGAACATTGCGACCAAAAAAAAGAATCGGTAGCAAAATCAGCGGCAGTGTAAAAATGACAATCAATGATAACATTGCATTTGTCACGAAAAGCATAATCAACGCGCCAGTTGAACTGATGGCACTGCGCAAAGCGATGGACAAAGAGGAGCCAATAATTGACTGCAGTAAGGTAGTGTCAGAGGTCAATCGGGACATGATGTCGCCACTGCGGTTTGTTTCAAAAAAAGCCGGATGCAAACTCACCACATGGTTAAAAACAGAAGAGCGAATGTCGGCACTCACCCGCTCCCCTAACCAGGATATCAAATAAAATCGAGTGTAAGTCCCAACGGCCATAATAACCGCTGCCCCCATAATAAATAAAACCGCCAAATTGAGTCGCTCAATTGATTGACCAACAAAACCTTGATCAATAATTAACTTTAAGCCTTGTCCGATAGACAGTGTAATTCCGGCTGTCACCAAAAGAGCAGTTAAAAAGAATCCAATTTGCAGAGTATAAGGGCGTAAGAACCCCGCAAGCGGAGCCACAACAGAGAGTTTAGACGTTGGCAAAATATAGCCCTTAAATAATTAATGACGCGTCCCAATCGTTTTTTAAGATCTACCCATGGGCTTTTTGGGACTTTACACTATTCACTGGCAAAGTGGATCAATAAAATTAAACAAAAGATGCTGGCTGGCGCGCAAATACACGCTCTATCATAGGTATAAAATACTCTAGAGCTAACGTCGGATAATCTGGATCGAACGATTTTTGATCCCAATCAGCACAAAAATCCACGCAGGCTTGGTAAAATGGACTATCGATTAATTTATCACGTTCTAAGCGATTTTGATCGTAATGATGCATCCAATAATAACCCTGAAAAAGCCCATGATGAAGCACTACCCAATAGTTCTTTTCGCTGACATAGGGCCTCAAGAGAGCGGCCGCCGCTTGAGAGTGATTTGCCGGGCAAATTACATCGCCAATGTCGTGTAATAGTGCGCAAATTACCGTTTCCTCGTCTGCTCCATCTCTTGCTGCTCTGGTTGCCGTCTGCAAACAGTGATCTAAACGACTTATTTTGTAAGGTGAATCACCACCCATACTTTTTAGCCATTCAATCACACGATCAGCTTGGCCTTGAATATTTTCTGCATCATGCTCAAAAACTAAATCATAGTCGCAACGGGTCGCATGTTCCATCGCAGTAAAAGCTACTTTTTTAGACATCATTAGCCTGGGTAGTATTTAATAAATAAAAGTTGTTAGCAATGTTGTCTAGCTCATAATAGGCGTCTTGAAGATGACGTATTCCACTGGCGACGAATGCCTCTCTCGCATGCAGAACGCGGTGGGCAGCAACTAACAGAACATGACCACCCTCAAGCCGAAAAGTAACCCGATTAGCCTCATCAGTAATACGGCAACACAAGTAATGATACGCATCATAAAATTTGTCTACATCAGATCGACGTGGATCTATTGTCTGCATCAATTGGTTGGAGAAACGTACATTCGTAATACACCCATCTACATCAAGGTGAATAATAGGTGCTTCTGTATACGTTTCAGTCGTTACATCAAATTCTCTGAACGGTACCGAAAATTGACATAGGATAGCAAAATAGTCTGGCCTCTCTGCGCGAATCGACTCAGCGATGGCCCATGCATCAACAATAATTGACTTCCCTCCCTGCGCCTCATTGTGCAGCATGTGCAAAGCCTGAACACTGGGAGGGAAAGTATAACTAGCAAAGTCATTATGTGGAGGTAATGCCATAGGTGTATGAGCGACGTTGTAAACATGTGTATCGACACAAACATTATGGATGCGCTCAAACAGAAGCTCTCGAATCGGGCCTAACCGAGGCGCTAACAATTCAAGGGCGTCAGGATCCTGCGGTGCACCACTAATAACTACCACTCCATAGTCCAAAAATGTTTTAAATAGGCTCCGGGCAGTAGTATCGTCAGTTAGAAATGATGACCAATCAAAATAAGAGGGTTGAAACATCTCAGACCATACTAAAGATCCTTCAGTACGGGGTAAAGAAAGCCCAAGAACATCCTCAAGACAAAACTGGGTTTGGTGTCTATCAGGCCATTCCACTGAGAGCACCTGTCCAACCAGACTGACATTAATAGGGCAAATATCAGCGGGCACCTCACTTAAAATAAACGCCTTTTCTTGCGTTTTACTGACTCGGCACTCATTACAGGTGCAACTGTCTCTCAACCACAGGTGCGGTAATTCAAGCAGCGTCGTGGTACCGGCTAATACCTTGATACTTTTTACTTCTTCGACTACTTTAAACACATTATCACTAGCAGCCTTAGCGGCAAACGCACTATTACTTACTGGCATGCTTATCACTCCTCTTAGCGCTTTTTTTCTTGATAAGATAGCACAACATGTAAGTATTCAACGGGTAATTTTATTCAATTACTAGATCGAATAGTTATAGAAAATAAGCTGTATATACGCCAAATTTTTTTAGTCTAGGGCTCCACTCTAATGAACTATCTAGGCCTTTATTTTTTCTCTATTTAGCCCGGTGGTTAAATTCTCAATTTAGTGTAAACGTCTCATCATTGAGTTTTTACAAATACAGAAGAACCCTCTTTGATAGTCTCCAAAACATTAATATTGACAATCTCACTAGGTTCGATAGTGAGTGGATTTTTGTCTAGAATAACCATATCAGCGAGTTTACCTACTTCAAGAGAGCCCTTTGTTGACTCTTCAAAGTGCTGATAGGCAGGCCAAATTGTCATAGCTTTGAGGGCATCCATAGGATCAAGCCTATGATACCTGCCCAAAACGGCGCCAGTCCGAGTGGTACGATTAACCGCACTATCTAAAATCCGCATAGAATTGGGAAAGGTAACGGGGGCGTCTGAGTGGATGGAAAACTTAATATCCTCCTTTAATAACCAGCCTGTGGGAGAAATATTATTAGCTCGCTCGGCGCCGGCCACAGAATCTCTATGCCAATCTCCCCAATAGAACGTATGCATCGGATAAAGGGCTGGAAAAATTCCTAACTTTTTTAATTTTTTAATCTGGTCTTGCCGTAGAAATTGACCATGTATCATCACCGTGCGCCGATCTTTCTGTGGCAGAGCTAACTGAGCCTGACCAGCAATCGCAATTAATTGGTCAATAGCTGCATCGCCGTTAGTATGAGTCAAAATTTGCCAATTATTTTCATAGGCTAATAAATACCACTTTAATGCGTCCGCATCACTAAATGCAGGATACCCAGCATAGTTTGAATCCTGTCCAGCTGGCGGCACCAAGTAGGGTTTGGTAAACCAAGCTGTTTTTCCTTGCGGGGATCCATCAAACGTTAATTTAACTCCACCGATTCTTAAATTATCGGCATAATCCAATGTGTGCATTGGACCGTTTAGAATCGAATAGTCAGTCATACTGGCAATATCAGGATAAACAACAACATCGGCTTTAAATCCACCGCTCGCTGCATGCTGAGCAATCAAAGCAAGACTTGCCGGATCAGTCTTACCGTCCTGAATTGTTGTAAAACCATTGGACAGATATTGTTGCTCGGCGGCCCGCATTATCTCAGCGCCCGCATTTGGTAGAAACAATCGAACGCTCTTATAAAGGTATGCGAAATGCGCATTTTCTTCTAAAACACCGCTAGGAATTCGACTGTTATCTTCACGTACAATGATTCCACCAGCGGGGTCTTTAGATTGTGCCGTTATGCCAAATAGTTCCAGTGCTCTAGTGTTATAAACACCCAAATGTCCAGATTGGTGAGTGATCATTATTGGCATCTCTGTAGATACCGCATCTAGATCATGACGATTGGGGTGTCTACCCTCTTCAAGTTGCGAATCATCGTAATTGAAACCAATAACCATAGCATTATTTTTCACCAAGTCAGAGCTGGCAATAAATGTGCGTAAGGTCTCTTGGAGAGACGCAATATTATGTGCAGGCCCATCAGGTGGCGGCAGAAGATTTGCTGTAACAGCTTGAATAGCGACGCCATACAGGTGACTGTGTCCATCGACAAAACCTGGAATCAGGGTCTTGCCTTTTAAGTCAATAGTTTTAGTCTCATTGCCAGTCAACTTTGTTAGCGAAACAGCAGAACCCACAGCAAGAATCTTTCCATTCTTTACAGCAATCGCCTCAGTGACTGTCTCATTTGCATCCATAGTAATTACGGTTCCATTTAAATAAATACTATCTGCAATTACTAATGGCTTGCTATCTGAACAGCCTGTCAGGCAAAAGCCCAAAACCACTGCCAAAGTTATTTTTTTGCCCGCTATCATAAAATGTCCCCCAAAAAACATTTTGATTAATTTAGTCAGCGTCACTAGCGACTGCTAATAAACTTGATTATGCACCCTCATTACTTTTATATTTACTTGTATGGTGCCTCTACAATAGCTTTTTTAGTTACTTTTAGAATTGCTATCAATTAGTATGCTGACACAAACTAATTTGTGACGCAATCAACCAAGCATAAGGTCATTTTTAGGTAAAGCTAACTAACAGCAAAAAGTAAATAACCACTAATAGAGTCACCGTTAGCATGATCCCTGTAATCTCTGAAGTCGTATTAGTGTCTATTCTTAACCACAAGTAAACCGTAGCCATGCAATTATCCAAAGCAATAAAGTATTTTAGTGTCGACAAACTTATTTATCACTCGATTGATTTAAGCCTGTATCAGGTGTCGGTTATTATAGATAGTGAAGAACACTACCTCACCGATGAAAAAAACAAGCTGCTCCGATCAGTTAATATTATTGAATTGCAGAAACTCCTTCGCCCTCTCAAAGCTCAGCAAACCGTATTAAGGCATACCAGCGCCTATGACGAAATGATTGGCGGTCCAGACAAAACCGCCTCTAATCTTTTAGAGGTTCCTTTGGCTGATAACCAGCTCTATTAATCGTTTTCTATTTACTTTACATGCTAGATGATTACACTTACGCCCTTTTTCGTTTCAACCTCAAGGATATTTTATGCCTCGCCAACGCAGACGCAAAACCATATCAATCGCGGCCGTCCTCTATGTTGCGCCCCTACTAATTTTCACCAATCATTCAGTCGCAGACAATTCGTCTTTGGACCAGATGTCTGAGATATCAATAGAAAAATCATTAGCTCTTGAAACTATTGTGGTTACCGGGCGAAGATCACAGCAGCAATTCGACAGCCTCATTGGCTCGGTTGGCAAAGTTAGCAAAGAAGAAATACAGCGTACTGCCCATGCTCATATAAGCCAAATGACTGCACGTCTGCCGGGGGTTTGGCTAAGCAGAGGTAATGGGCAAGAACTGTTGGCTTCAGTGCGTTCGCCAGTATTTACAGGGGCTGGCAGCTGCGCCGAAATACTAACAACCGAAGATGGTCTACCCATAAGGCCAACTGGAATGTGCAATGTTAACCAATTGTTTGAAGTCAATACAGAACAGGCTGCAGGTCTGGAAGTTTGGCGAGGGCCAGGAACGGTGTTTTACGGATCCAATGCTATGCATGGCGTGATTAATATTATTTCGCCAAATATCAGCACTAACAATGTTTCCCTTCAGCTCGGCAGTAACCAGTACCGTCGTATAAAACTTGGCTGGAAAGGAAACCAGGATACTCATGCCTTGCAAGTAGCTGCAAATGGCGTGTCGGACGGTGGATTTAAGGATGATTCTGGTTTTGATCAACAGAAAATTTCTGTTACTCACGACTGGTCAGATAACCTTCTGTCAGCCAAAACCTACCTAACTGCCGTCAACCTAAATCAGGAGACCTCTGGGTACATAAAAGGTCGAAACGCCTACAAAGACGATGCAATCTGGAAGACTAACCCTAATCCTGAGGCCTATCGAGATGGTTCCGCTGTGCGTTTATCAACACGTTTTATCGGTAGTTCTACGGACTCATACCAGTGGCAAGTTAACCCCTATGTCCGGCGTAGCTCTATGACATTTTTGCAACATTATCTGCCCGGCCAAGCCGAGGAAAAAAATGGTCAAACTAGCGCTGGCATTCATACCAGTTATCAAATAAAAGACGATGTTAAAACACTTTGGGTGGGTGTTGACGTTGAATGGGCCGACATGTGGGTAAAAGAATTTCAAGAAAACATCTTGGGTGTTGCAGACAACGTTCGGTTCCAAGGTCAGCATTATGATTTTGATGTCAAAAGTCGTCAGTATGCCCTGTTTGCAAACTCTGAGTGGCAAGTCTCGGACAAAATGACAGTGGACGTTGGACTTCGTTATGAGTCGCTCAATTATGACTACAAAAACAACATGATAAGCGGCAGTAGTCGAGATGATGGCCGTGCATGTAATTCAAGTAGTGGCAGCTGCCGCTACTTCAGACCTACAGATCGATCCGACACCACCGACAATGTAAACGTCCAGATAGGCCTACTCTACACTCTTAGTGCAACGCTCAACGCCTACATCCGTGCTGCTAATGCGTTTAGAGCTCCGCAAATAAACGAACTTTATCGTCTGCAAAAAGAGCAGTCTATTGCCGTAATTCAACCGGAAAAATTGGACAGCATTGAATCTGGCCTTCGCTATCAAGTGCAGAATTTGACAGCGCAGCTGTCCATCTACTTGATGAAGAAAGAGCAAGTAATTGTTAAAGACTCAGATAGTTTTGTGGTAAACGATGGTAAAACACGCCACCAAGGCATTGAGTGGCAACTGGGCTATCAGTTGTCTGAAAATTGGCAGATTGCTACTGCTGGTGCTTGGGCAAAACATGAATATCAGTACACCAGATTGTATGGCGGTACAAACATCAAAGGAAACGATGTAGATACTGCGCCGCGCTGGCAGGGAAGCGCTCATCTTAATTACCAGCCATCTGAGAATACCCAGATGGAGTTAGAGTGGGTTTATTTGGGCAACTATTACCTAGACCCGCAAAACGCACACGAGTATGCTGGTCATAATACTTTCAACCTGCGTGGACAACATAGCTATGGTGACTGGGAGCTCTCTGCGCAGGTGACCAATATCACTGATCGACATATTGCTGATCGTGCCGATTACGCCTTTGGCAGCTATCGGTATTTTGTTGGCGAAGGCAGAGGGTTTAGTCTTGCCTTAAAACGTCAATTTTAAAGCAACGCATTGCATGTTTAACATGCCTAATTACTGATCAGTACTGGGGTACCGCAGTTGACAAGAGAAAATAACGATAGAATGTCGTCGTTTCTCATTCGGATACAGCCGTGTGACACCGGTGAACCAATGAGGTATTCCTCATTGGTTCCATGGAAGTAAATGTACCTATCGTAAGTATCAACATCACCACCCAGATTTATGCCTGGCTCTAGACCAGTGAGCCTAAGAATTCTAGTAAGAATATAATCCCCAACCATCGGGTTTGCTGGCACATCCACCTCAGGCACCACAATCTCTCCGGTTGGCACTCTGCCAATAAAGCGCATCCCCAAAGGTTGTTCATTACCTATACGCTCAGCAATTGAAAGGAGCCCGCTGGGAGTACCGTTACTATTACGTTGATTACTAATACCATTTTTAGCCGTAGAGACAGTAAAACTTTGCACCAATTGTAATTGTCTGTTCAGCAAATGACACTGCTGCTTACCAACCTCTATATGCAAAGCACAAGACTGCTCTGTATGATGTGCTAAATACCACGACAATTTGTTCTCATCCATCGATCGTCCTTTCTATCCTTTATAAAATACAAAAAATCAAACCACGTCTAACTCCACAAGATCCGCTAATGTTAGTGGCACAGCTGCACTGTTCCCTGACAAAAATCTGTCCTCCAGTATCTCTTCTGTGCTTTATAAAACATTTTTTATGTATCTTATTACAACTACAGCAACAACCTATTTCTGTTGCGGCATTACGATCAATTAATGCTAGCATTACAACCTTAGCTACCCTATTTTCATAAAACTGAGGTACCAAATTTTTTAAAGCAAATATCTTTAAATAAACCAAGTAGCAGTAAAAAGAGGCTTTCTACCAGCGTTAATATACTGCCAGAATCGTAGCGGCTAGCTATAACAATGCCATAAATTCGAGCCTTACGTAACATGCCTAAGTCGTTTATAGTGTTTCACACCCTATCACAGGACTACGCTGATGCCACTGATTTATCACCATCAGTGGCATTACTTATACACTGTTCGTGCAATGCTATGCAGGAATGCCTTAATTTATAAGTATCTCTGGTAATTTCCAAGTCTAATAAGAAACTAGCTATTTTGCAGCCATCTTCCATTTTAACAATGGGTCCTACTTGATCTATGGCCCCGCCACGTCTTTTTAAAACAATTCCCATAACTGGAGTAGCCGTGACTAGAATATGTTTTTTATTCAACAAGTCCCAACTACAGTCCACAGCAGTGGCAAGAAGCATGTCAAGAACTGTTACATTAGAGTCACTTATGCTTATGTGTCGATACTTTGGTGAAATTGCGTTACGAGAAACCTCAACTGAAGAGCGCTTTTTGATAGGCGCTGATCCCTGTGGAAGAGTATCCACAAAAAATGCATCAGCCAACCACTTGACATCGCCGTCAATTACTCTAATGGTACCAATGAGGTCACCGATGTCATTTTCTACACAAACTAAAAATGCATGTGCATCAAATTCATCAATTTCACGGCCATCTAGTGACTCCGGTACCCATTTTAATTCTTTGCTATAGACCTCGTGGCGCAGCCTATAAGCCTTGTCTTTTTGTTCTTGAGTTATTGCAATGTAGCTTTTATAGCCAGGAATGACAAAACCGATATTACTGACATCAGGACGATCAAGAGTATTGGTGATTGGTAGGTTAAGTGTAGAAAGGTTGTTACTTGACATAGTATTTCTCCAATAATAGTTAATTAAGATAATATAATTGCAAATTTAGGCTTAGGTTCAGTACACACCAAGGGCCCCCTGCCTCTGCGGACAGTTACTAGCAATAGTAATAGTGGATTTGCGTCGAAAATGAAACTGTCTGATAAGACAGGTTAACAAGCTAGCGCTTAACTCTTCACTCTTAATTACGCTTCCCCAATAGCACAACCATAGGGCAACAGGCCATGTATTGCCAAATCACCGTAAAAAAGACTACACTAGGGAGTAATCGAGGAGGAAATGATGACTTATTTACATTTTCACAATGAGCAAGAAACTACAACAGCATGCTTTTATAGGTGGCCTTTGCAAGAACTTGGGCCTGCTAATGTCACTGCTTTCTCGCGGCGGCTGAGAGGTTTGTATTGGGAAAATATTGAGGCAGAGTCAATAGGAATGTTAATTGGACTAGTATTTAAAGACAATCAGCAGCCCGACATCTGTGCACAGTTTAAGATTTTAACAAACAACGAGAAAAACCATTCTGGCCGCTACACCTTCTCGGTCGAATTCATAAAATTGGCGCGAACACCCGTAAGTATAAAAGCTAAGAGAGGCTCCGAACTAACCAGTCTGCCGTTGTTGCAAGCCTATGTTCCCCATAAACTGTTTTGCACAAAGTCGGGATTATTTTGGATAGAAAGTGACGCTCTGGGTTACTGAATCAACCCCAAAATAACACTTTTCTTGACCGCTTGCTCTCTGTTGTTCACCCGCAATTTGCGGAATATATTATTAAAATGAAACTTCACTGTGCGTTCTGTAATGCCCATAATGGTGCCTATTTCCCAATAGGATTTAGCTTGACTTGCCCACTGCAGTACTTCCCGTTCTTTTTTGGTGATTGAAGGCGACTGCAAAAACCCGGGCCTACTTAAGATTGCATTAAGATGAGGTAATAACTGCCTAATCAAAAAGTGATTGGGTTCGCTAAGGTCATCAGGTGAAAAGCTAACTGAAGCTATCGATGCGGTGTGAGTAATTTGGTGGATGGTTTGACCATATGCATAACCATCAATCAACCCAAACCGCTTTGCTGTTGAAATAAAGTTCGAAACTTCATCTCCATAATAGTCATAAGCATCTGACCATAGGAAAACGTCTTTCACAACTCCACAAAACCTGACCACAGGATCAATAAGAGCAAATTTCTTCTTACTATATTCTCTCTGCCAATCTGCGGAGACACCATTGAAAAACATGGTTGTTGTCGCTTCAATATCGTTAACTTTAAAGCTCTCAGCTACCGATAACATCATACCATCAATGTTACACAGCGATTGCATGGACAGCCAAATATCCTCTATATCTTCCTCATTACGCGCTTTCAAGCACGCATTCATCACATCCATGCCACCTATCATTTGATCTTTAGATAACAAACAGGCTCTCCTTAATCTATATTTATACTGTTATATGTTACAAAACCGGTACGCTTCACATACTCCATGGGGTTATGGTAACAGTATGAATGACATATTTTTTTAATCATTATGTGAACTGGTACTCAAATTTTACATTAATTTGCAGATACCTATTTAGCAAAAAATATTGCTAACAGGCCGCTACATAATCCAAAGCTGCTAATCTGCGGATCCATCTAAAATGGATGCTTATTGGGCACCCATTAAAACAACGTTCATACCGCTATCGGGTGAAGGTTGTAAATTGTTATCATTTGTATCAACTAATTAAACAAACCGGCAAATCCCTAGATTGCGCTAACCCAAACAATCATAACTCTATAACCATAGCAGAATATTTTGAAACAGTAGAATTTAGTCTGTGTATTTCAAGGGAGACAATAAAATCATCCATGCCTCGTCAGTATGCTTCTATTCTGCCCTAACGCTTATAGATGAGTAAGCATAAAAATCGACGAGACTTTAACGGTCAAAAACCCATTATTTTGTTATAAGGAATGTATTGCCAACTACTAAACAGTAAAAAGTCAAAAGAGTAAAAGTAAAAATAAAAATAAAAATAAAAATAAAAATAAAAATAAAAATAAAAATAAAAATAAAAGTAAAAGTAAAACCTTAAAAGTAATATCATGATGATTATACAAATTAACAACTAGCAACTAGCAACTAGCAACTAGCAACTAGCAACTACACAGTCTAGTTATTGAATATCAGGCCAATACTCGTTATGAAAAAACGCTTCAGTGGGTTTATCTGACCGCTGATAAGTATGGGCACCAAAGAAATCCCTTTGAGCTTGCAATAAATTAGCCGGCAGCCGAGAGGCGCGATAAGAATCATAATAATATAACGAATTACCAATGGACGGCACTGGAATACCGCCTTTAGTGGCAATGGCAACAACTTCCCGCCACTGCTGCTGCCCTTGATTCATAATAGAAGTAAAAAAGGGCGCTAACATAAGGTTTGATAATTCAGCATTTACCGCAAAGGCATCGGCGATATGAGTCAAAAATTTTGCCCGAATAATACATCCACCTCGCCAGATTTTGGCAATCTTGCTGATATTTAAACCCCATTGATGCTCTTTCCCAGCACGATAAATCAAATCAAGACCCTGTGCATAGGCAACAATTTTAGAACAATAAAGCGCATGAAAAACGCTATTTACCAAAGCTTTTTTATCCTCACTATCAATCACCAACTGCCAGTTATTAGGCCCTTCCAATAACCTAGATGCTTGTTGTCGTTCACCCAGCCTTGACGATAGAATTCGCGCCTCCACCGATGAGGCAATAGTAGGCAAGGGCACGGCCGCATCGACTCCTGTCATAGCGGTCCACCGTCCAGTTCCCTTTTGGCCCGCACAATCAACAATAAGATCGATTAAATCCTGCTCTGTTTCAGGATCTTTTTGTTTAAATATTTGAGCCGTTATTGCAATTAGGTAAGACTCCAAAGGCCCTTTGTTCCAATCATCAAAAATAACTGAAAGTTCGCTATTATCAAAACCAGCCGCATGCAATATGTTGTAAGCCTCACAGATCAACTGCATATCTGCATATTCGATTCCGTTGTGCACCATCTTCACATAATGGCCGGCTCCTCCGGCGCCCACATGGACCACGCAAGGTTCTCCATCAACCTTTGCTGCTATTGCTTCAAATAAGGGCCGCACCATAGCCCAACTACTTGCATCACCACTTGGCATAATAGAGGGCCCTTTCAAGGCACCCTCTTCACCCCCAGAAACGCCTGCACCAAGGAACCTAATACCTTTATTGCCTAGATAGCGTTCTCGACGCACGGTATCTTCAAAGAATGTATTGCCGCCATCAATAATTAAATCTCCTTGGTCAAGTAAAGGCACCAATGAATCTATAACAGCATCTACAGCAGCGCCTGCAGGCACCATTATCTGAATCAACCTAGGCTTAGCTAAACAATCAACAAAATCTTTTAACGTATCATTCGGGACTAGATTCCTATCTGCATATTGCGCCGAAAAATCCTTAATGACAGCGGGGAGTTGATCATAAATCGCCACACGATAACTTTTTGATTCAACATTTAAAGCAAGATTTTGACCCATAACTCCAAGGCCAATAAAGCCAAAATCACACGCTGTCATATCACTGTCCTCTATGTTTTTCACACTGGTTGTCTAAGCCGTCATTCTACAATTTATTAACCCATAGTCACAATTCAAATACCCTATTTAACCAGTATTTAACGTTGAAAAACTAAGCTAAAGTTATAAAAAAACACGACAACATGACGGCATAACAGAGACATATTTGGTGGATTTTTCCATTATTACGCATGAAAAACACGTACAGCGGGTAAAAAAAGCCATTTAAAACCTTTCTTTAAAAAGCTTATTGACGAGGCCCATACTTTGCCTTACGTTTTTGAATAAAAGCCTCAATACCTTCTTGTCCATCTACCGACACAGTGCCCTGGGCCATCACCTCAGAGGCATATTCATAGGCCTCAGCCTGTGCCATATCTATTTGTCGATAATAGGCAAGCTTTCCGGCAGCCTTAGACCCTGCAGAGCCTCTTGTAGCTCTGACCATTAACGCATCAGTCTCGTCAATTAGACAGTCATGAGCAACGACTCTGTTGACCAAGCCCCAGTCAGCAGCGGTCTGTGCATCAATTTCATCGCCCAGTAATGCCATCTCCAATCCTCGCTTTCGCCCAACAGCACGGGCAATACCCACCATAGGAGTATGGCAAAATAAGCCGCCCTTACCACCGGGGGCGGCAAATGTTGCAGACTCTGAAGCAACGGCTAAATCACATATAGAAACAAGCTGACAGCCCGCGGCCGTTGCTAATCCATGCACTCTGGCTATGACCACCTGAGGCAATAGTTGAATCAAACCCATCATTTTAGAGCAAACATTAAATAGTGCTTTGGCCTCTTGCTCTGAGGCGTCCAACATATCAACGAAATCATGTCCCGCCGAGAAAACCGGTCCTTTCGCGGCTATAATCAGCCCCAAGGCATCAGTCTGACCAATAGACTTTAAAGCATTAATGATTTCATGCATGGTATCAATGGCTAGTACATTGCGCTTTTCTGCATTATTGAGGGTCAGGGTGACCACACTGCCCTCTCGCTGAATAGTAATACGCTCATAATTCATACCCAATACCTCTTAACTATTGTTGACACAAATTTTCTCAAAAACATCACGTCCAATATTAGGCTACTCTTTTTACAGATCATTAAGAGCCTCTATTAAAAATAAACTCCCAAGAGCCCATTACAGTGTGACCTAAACCACCAACAATTAGCCGAACCACCAAAAATTCACCTAAACTGTTAAAAAAGTAATAACAAGATTTTTAAAAACACAAAAAGTAGTTTATACAACCTTTATCAGGAGCGCCATGCCCCACATTAGGCACCTCACCAGAAGACAAAAAAATACCCTCGACAGAAAACCAAAGGCTTAAAACTATGGCATAATTCTTACCGCATATAGCCTAAAGCATGAACCAACTGACACATTAGACCCTCTTATGACAGATGCTAGTAAAGCTCAACACACACCAATGATGCAACAGTACTTGAGTATCAAGGCTGAGCATCCCAATGATATTATATTTTATCGTATGGGTGATTTTTACGAATTGTTTTTTGATGATGCCAAACAAGCCAGTCAACTTTTAGACATAACCCTAACTGCTCGAGGCAAAGCCAGTGGAAACCCGATTCCTATGTGTGGTGTTCCCTACCATGCTGCTGAAGGCTATTTAGCAAAACTAGTAAAGCAAGGTTTATCAGTTGCAATTTGCGAACAAGTAGGCGACCCCGAAACCAGCAAAGGACCGGTGGAACGCAAAGTTATGCGAGTGTTGACGCCTGGCACACTAACTGATGAAGCATTACTAGATGATAGTAGTGACAGCCTCCTTGCTGCAATACATCAGCAAGCAGATAGATTCGGCATTGCTACCCTTGACATGAGTAGCGGTCAATTTAATATTTTAGAAGTAGAAGATCAAGGCGAACTGCACAGTGAATTACAGCGCTTACACCCCGTAGAGGTTCTCATATCTGAGCAAATGGACGTCATTGACTTTATTGAAAAACGCGCCGGCATTCGCCGACGTGGTCCATGGGAATTTGATCTGGATTCGGCTCAGCGCTTGCTCTCCAAACAGTTTTCAATTCATAATCTGGCAGGCTTTGGCTGCGATCATCTGCCAATAGGTATTGCAGCAGCAGGCTGTCTTTTGCAATATGCTAAAGACACGCAACGCACTGAACTGCCGCATATAAAAACACTCAATGCTGAGCATCGAGATGAGGCGGTACTCTTAGATGCCGCCAGCAGAAGAAATTTAGAACTTGATACAAACCTGTCTGGCGGGGTTGAAAATACACTTTTTGAGGTACTAAACACCACAGCTACTGCTATGGCTAGTCGTCTGTTGCGCCGCTGGCTCAACCGTCCATTACAAAATTTAAATACTCTGAAAAGTCGGCAACAGAGCATTGCACAACTACAAAACAACTTTTTACATGAAAATTTACACGGTCATTTAAAACATATCGGTGACATGGAGCGAATTCTAACCCGCGTCGCCCTTCGTTCCGCTAGACCTAGAGATCTAACCCGATTATTAGACTCTTTATCGGTGTTACCACAGATCGCAAGTTGTCTTGAAGAGTGTCACTCCTCTCATTTACAGGTTCTGAAAAATGCAGCCCAACCAATGCCTGAGTTGGTTGGTTTACTGCTTAATGCAATCAAAGAAAATCCACCCATGATGATTCGTGATGGTGGGGTTATCGCCAGCGGGTATGACGCTGAGCTTGATGAATTACGTGCACTCAATACCAATGCAGGTGAATTTTTGCTCGCCATGGAAGAGCGTGAGAGACAAGCCACTGGAATAGCTACGCTGAAAGTTGGATATAATCGAGTTCACGGCTACTATATTGAAATTTCTCGCGGTCAGAGCGATAAAGCACCAGTAGAATATATCCGCCGTCAAACACTCAAAAATGCAGAGCGTTTTATAACGCCGGAGTTAAAAATTTTTGAAGATAAAGCCCTAGGTGCAAAAAGCCGCGCATTGTCTAGAGAGAAACACCTTTACGAAGAGCTTCTTGAGACACTAAATAAGGATTTAATCGCTTTGCAACACTGTGCTGCCGCAATTGCACAAATAGACGTGCTAGCAACACTAGCAGAGCGAGCCTATAGCCTTAATTTCTGTCAACCTACATTAAAAGTTGCGCCTGGTATTGATATTCAAGGGGGCAGACATCCAGTAGTTGAGCAAGTATTGTCAGATCCCTTTGTGGCCAACCAGCTAGTTATGCATGAACACCGCAAAATGCTAATTATTACTGGGCCTAACATGGGTGGTAAATCAACTTACATGCGCCAAGCGGCATTGATCGTTTTACTCGCGCAGGTCGGTAGCTTTGTGCCTGCAACCTCTGCAAATATAGGTATGATAGACCGACTTTACACTCGCATAGGTTCATCAGATGATCTTGCTGGTGGTCGTTCGACCTTTATGGTAGAAATGACCGAAACGGCGAACATTCTGCACAATGCTACCGCCCGAAGCCTAGTGTTAATGGATGAAGTAGGCCGTGGCACGAGCACCTTTGACGGCCTGTCATTAGCCTGGGCCTGTGCTGTACATCTAGCAGTATCTGTTAAAGCGTTCACCCTTTTTGCTACGCATTATTTTGAATTAACAAGGCTACCAAAAAAAATATCTAGTGCTATTAACGTACATCTTGATGCCAAAGAACATGGTGATAGCATTGTTTTTCTGCACAGCGTTCAAGAAGGTCCAGCGAGTAAAAGTTATGGCATTCAAGTCGCAAAATTAGCAGGCGTACCTAATAGCGTCTTAGAAATAGCTTATCAGGAGTTAGCTAGATTAGAAGAGAGCAACCCAGAAAATGTAAACTATACAGAAGATTCACCTAAGGTTTTAGCACCACTACAAAATGAACTGCTTTTGACACCGACAAACTCCGAATTGCAAAAACATCTTGCTAAAATAGAGCCGGATGAGTTGTCACCCAAACAAGCACTTGATTTAATTTATGAACTAAAAAAACTGCTTTGACGTACCCGCTACCTTCATCGAAATTAATAAAAAACGCTCGCGTATTATTAATCAACGACTTACGACCTGATATACTAGTCGCCAGGCGGTAACAAGTAAAAACAGTATGGGAACTACTCAATGACCTTTATAGTAGGTGACAATTGCATTAAATGTAAACACACAGATTGTGTGGAAGTCTGCCCTGTGGATTGCTTTTACGAAGGTCCCAATTTCTTGGTAATTCATCCGGATGAATGCATAGACTGTGCACTATGTGAGCCTGAATGCCCGGTTGACGCTATATTTGCCGAAGATGAGGTTCCAGAGGGTCAGGAAATTTTCGCCAAGCTCAACGGTGAACTCGCAGAAATATGGCCTAATATTACAGAGCAGATTGCACCACCATCAGATGCTGCTGAATGGAATGGTGTGAAAGGAAAACTTCAATATTTGGAGCGATAACGCTTTTTGAGCTAGATATTACCGAGAAATACGTTAAACTGGCACCCCTCAGTTAAGCACCCGTAGCTCAGCTGGATAGAGTAGGTGGCTTCGAACCACTTGGTCGGGGGTTCGAATCCCTCCGGGTGCACCAAATAAGAACCCTGAGTCGCTGACTCGGTTTTTTTGTAGGACAGCTAAGGCATTAGTCTAACACCTACTAGATACTTATAGCCTTACCTCTAAATAGTTTAAGAAAATCAGCCACAGCGCAACAAAACGCAGACCGGCAAGCGTAATAGACTGCCAAGTAAAATCCGCTAACGAGCTAAGCAGATAGATTTCAAAGTCTGCTGATATCAAACAGCAGATAAAAACTAGCGCAATAACATTAACCGTTCTAAAATATGTGTTGGTTTTGAACGATATAAAATAGATCATATTAAATATCACTAAAACTATTAATCTTAAATACAACACCATATCTGCAGTCGATTTATCCAGTAATTTGTGTTCAGTAATAGTAACCAAATGATATTCAGGAAAGAAGATTGACACGACAATACGAACAAACAAAATTAAACAAATCGCAAGGCATCGCATACTAATTCTGGAACGCCCTGCTTTTAGTATATCTTCCGAAACCTCGATGTGAGGCAGTAATGCTTTAAGCTCTTCTTTAGACACATTAGATGTTGCCATAGCTAAACCTCGCAGTATCTTTTAGTACTAATTTGTTAGTTCATTAACCGAACATACGGCCTAAAGCTCAAAAACGCAAACCTATATGTAATCTTTATAGAAACAACACATAATCTAGAGTCCTGAAAAAATTTTAGTGGCTCTCACTTTTTGTATTAGTGACATTTTGATTGATACCACATGTATACAAGCCACCCTGTCGTCAGACAAAAGTAGCATGTTGATTTGAGTTATTTATTGAATATCTATCGAATAACCATTAACTAACCACTAACTAACCACTAACTAACCACTAACTAACCACTAACTAACCACTAACTAACCACTAAATAACTACTACAATTTCAGTTTTTAAATAGGTTATTAAGCCTGCTAATAAAACATTAAAAATGCGCTTTTGTTAGTCTCAATAGCCCTATTTTATTAGTCAAATACCAAAATTGATTAAAAATGGCTTGTAAACTCGATTAGATCTTCGTACCGTCATTAGCGATGAATTATAGAGAGTGACAGTTTTATGCCGACCAATGTGCCAACTAACAAAGTATCGCTACAAGGTCTTGCTCATATCGGAGAATTTATTGGCGGTATAGCTATTATCATTTCTTTGGTTTATCTAGCAATGCAGGTGTCTGACAGTAATCGTCTTTTACGCAGTCAGGCGCACTTTAATGCCATGACATTATCACAGTCACCTATTGCCATGATGATTCAGAATCCAGAATTAAGCGATATTATTGGTCGCTGTCAAAAAGCTCAGAGTAATCTTAGTGAAGTGGCTTTATTTCGTTGCCATCACTACATGATGATGGAGCTGAACGGTTGGGAGTATTTGTATTACCAAAATATAGATCAGTCAATACCACCTGAACTATGGCTGGGTGCCGACGCTTACTATCGTCAAGAGATTCAAATTAAACCCGGATATCGAGTTTTCTGGAAAAACTACAGCACTGCTTATGCCGAGCCGTTTAAAACATACGCTAACAATCTATTCACTATAACAGATGTAAGTTTGCCAAAATAAAGTAAACCAACAGGGCAAAATAGCGCTAGTAAATTGTAGAAACTGTTATTACTATTATTAACAGAATTTAATAATGACCGCGACAAAATAATGCCTAAACAAACTGCCGTGCAAAACTCCCTGTTTTTTATTACGTCTATGGTAATCATCTGGTTAATCACTCTCACCAGCAATGCACAAGCAAGCAATACGCAGCACAACGAGCCAATAAAAATATCTAAAGCTAGCTACCTTGACAAACTCCGTGGCTTTTGGCTTGGTCAAAACATTGCCAACTGGACTGGGTTAATCACCGAAATGGACAAAGTGGGTACTCAAGAGACACTGCCCTTTTACACTGATGATGACTGGGGTACAGCAGATCTACCCGCCATGTGGGGCGAAACTGTGCCCCATGCCGACACCATCGATTTTTATTTTGAATCCAAGGGAACCCCCTGGGGGGCTGATGATGATACCGACATTGAATACATGTACGCACATCTTCATCATCAGCATAAAACGACTAAATTAACTGCCCAACAGATCCGCGACGGCTGGTTGAAGCATACGTACTCTGAAGAAGATGCACCGCTGTTTAAAAAATTTCCCAACGCCACACCCAGTAGGGAAAATTTTCTCTGGGTCTCAAATCAGCGGGCGCGGGATTTGATGGAACGAGGTGCGCTACCACCAGCCACCAGTAAACCAGAAAATAACCCCTATCATATGATGATCGACGCCCAGCTCACCACAGAGCTATTTGGTTTGCTGGCGCCCACCCGCGTCGATATTGCCTTGGATATAGCCGAGCTGCCTATTCGAACCACTGCCAGTGGTGACGCAGCATGGATTGCGCAGTTCTATGTAGCCATGCATGCGCTGGCATCGTTGCCCGAAGCTACGCAAGACAATATGCCCCAGGTCGAGTGGCTAGCTGAACAAGCCAGTCACTATCTTACTGCCGATTCTACCCCGGCCAAAATGTATCAATTTGTGAAGTTACACTACCACAATAACGCTGATAAAAATGACTGGGAGTCTACCCGTGATGCCGTTTATCAGCGTTATCAGATCGATCAACGCGATGGCTACAATTACCAGCAGCCTTTTGATGCAGGAATCAACTTTGCCGCCAGCCTTGTAAGCCTGTTCTATGGTCAAGGAGATATTGTCAGAACCATTAAAATTGGCACCCTTAGCGGCTGGGACTCAGACAACCCAACTGCCACCTGGGGCGGCCTGCTGGGTTTTATTATCGGTCACCAGGCGGTGGTGGAGGCATTTGAGCAGCCCAATGTATCCGACACCTATTGGATCCATCGGACCAGGCGCGCCTTCCCTGACAACAAGCCCGGCGTCATTGGGGAAGATAGTTTTAGCAATATGGGACAACGAGAGATTGGTACCATTGATCGCATCGTGGTGGAAAAAATGGGTGGATCGTTGGATAAACGTCACAATCATTGGTATTGGGTGATCCCACAGGGTACCAGTAATGTTCACTCAGCATCGACAACTGACTGAGTTGCATAATAACTTGTCCACTCATTTTACTGACAAAACTCACATCAGCGAGATACACTGGAAATCTCGGTAAACAAACCCTATTGTAATGCCGCTCTTAATCTAAATTATGGTGACAATTTTGCTTAACAGATATTTTTTATCAACTGCCCTACTGCTTCTAACATTGAATATCATTGCCCAACCAGCAGAAACTCATCAGAGCATAAAGGATGGACAACAGGAGGAAACTTCGATGTTAGTGATTGATGTAAGAACACCTGCCGAGTGGCACACTGGCCATTTAGATGGCGCAGAGCACATCGAATGGCAAGACATCGGTGAAAAAATTGATCAGCTAACCAGCAACAAACACGACAATATCTACCTTTACTGTCGCAGTGGCAACCGCTCTGGTAAGGCGGTGAAAATATTGCAACAACAAGGCTATACCAATGTCTTCAATGCTGGTGGTCTGGATCAAGCGCGGCTGCTACTCGAGCGTAACATCGTCAGTAACTAACAAACGTCGCGCACGGACGTGCCCAGATCAACCTGTTTAATTACACCCAGCCGACTAGCACAAACAGAGACTGCCGCTAGGGGGAAAGCATCTCCCATTAGCGGCAGTCCATAATAGCTATAACAAAGGTCTCAAGGGGTGGGCCAAATAAAACAGACCAATTCTAGAGGCGAGCCAAATAAAACCGGTCAAATAAGGCACATCAAATCAGACCACTAACAC